>Ga0154343_127_pt1 | contig 62521 bp, 75 predicted proteins | sample RifGroA2_FD_115871 | JGI IMG/M metagenome (GOLD analysis project Ga0154343, IMG submission 115871) | Omnitrophica WOR_2 bacterium GWA2_63_20 | reverse complement strand
CTGAATCCGTCGCTGGACGAGTGGGTGTGGGTCCCTCGCCTTGAGATGGGCAGCCTCAATCGGGCCGTGCGGTTTGAGCGGTACCCGGGAGGCAAGGGGATCAACGTCGCTCGCGGACTGCACCAATTGCGGGTGCAGACGACGGCGGTCGCGTTGGCCGGGGGCAGCGACGGGCAACTCTTGGGTAAGCTGCTCGTTGAGCAAGGGATTGCCTGCCGATTTGTGACGATCCGAGGCACCACCCGCAATAACTATTCCGTTCAATCGTCGGCCCCGCGCGCGATCACGCAGATCAACTCGCCGGGTCCGCAGGTGGCTCGGCGGGACCTTCAACGGCTGGAGCGGCTGGTGCAGCGTCTTGGCGCAGGGAGCCGAGGGGTCGTCTTCTCGGGCAGCCTGCCTCCCGGCGCGCCACCGACGACCTACGCGCGCTTGCTGCGCCTCATCAGGAAGGACCGGGTCGTCACGGTGCTTGACGCCTCCGGTACCTCGTTGCGGCACGGGCTCTCGGCCCGGCCGTGGCTCATCAAACCCAACCGTCACGAAGCCGAAGAATTGCTGGGTGCGACCCTGCGGACCCGGCGCGAGGTCGTGGCGGCGGCGCGCGCATTGGCTCGTCGAGGGCCTCGGTGCGTGATCATCTCGATGGGAGCGGAGGGGGCGGTCTTGGCCAGCGCCGCTCCGGAGACTGCGCTCTTCGCCGCCTCCCCGCGGGTCAAAACCGACTCGCCTGTGGGGTCCGGGGATTCGCTCGTCGCGGGATTTCTCGTCGAGTGGCTGCGCAGCCGATCATGGCCTGAGGCCCTGCGGTGGGGGGTGGCGTGCGGGGCCGCGTGCGCATTGACAGCCGGGACGTCGCTGTTCCGTCGAGCCGACGCCGTTCGGCTCCTGCGCCGTGTGGCGATCGAGGCCGTATAACGCGGGTGGTGGTCAAGTTTTGCAGGGCCTGCCGCTGCGCCATCCCGCCGTCCGTGCTCGCGCCGGGGCGGCCGCTTCGCGGACACCGCCGCTCGGCGCTTGCGCGCGGGCGGCGGGAGCCCTGGCTCCGCGTCACCCGCCAAACTTGACCACTACCACCGCGTCTGAGTGTTTGACGACGGCCGCGAGCTTTTGCTACACTGAGGCTTCGAGACCCTCCTGACGATGAGCTTACCGAAAGTGACGATCCTTGGAGCCGGGCAAGTCGGCGCCACCACGGCTCACCTGCTAGTCTTGAAGGGCCTGGCGGATGTGGTGTTGATTGATGTGGTCGAGGGGCTGGCCGCCGGCAAAGCCTTGGATCTGCTGCAGGCGGCGGCGATCGAAGAACTAGCCGTCTCCGTCACCGGAACCACCGACATGGGAGCGATGGCAGGCAGCCGCCTCGTCGTGATCACGGCCGGCCTGGCTCGTAAACCCGGCATGTCCCGCGACGATCTGTTGGCCGCCAACGCGAACATCGTGGGGCCCCTGGCCGATCAAATTGCCCGTGTGGCCCCGGAGGCCGTCGTGATCGTCGTGACCAACCCCCTCGATGTGATGACCCAGCTCGTCCTCCAGCGCACCGGATTTCCTCGGCAGCGTGTGATGGGCATGGCGGGTATGCTGGATACGGGTCGATTGCGGGCGTTCATCTCGCAGCGTCTCACCGTCAGTCCGTCCGAGGTGCAGGCCGTGGTCCTGGGGTCTCACGGGGATCTGATGGTGTGCCTGACAGACGCCATCAGGGTGCAGGGCGCTCCGCTCAGCCAGCGGCTTTCCTCGCAGGAGATCGATCAGTTGGTGGCTCGGGCCCGCGACGGGGGCGCAGAGATCGTTTCACTCTTGAAAACGTCCAGCGCCTACTATGCCCCGGCCAGCGGGGTGGTCCACATGATCAGCGCCGTGCTGGGTGGCACACGACGGGTGTTGTCGGCGTGTGTCCTGCTGGAGGGTGAATACGGATTGCGAGACGTGTGTATCGGCGTGCCGGTGGAGGTTGGCACCGAGGGGATCGCTCGGGTCGTCGAGCAGCCGCTGTCCCCGCAGGCCCGCGAGGCCCTGCACCGCGCCGCCGACCAGGTTCGCGCCCAAGTCAAGCAGCTCTTGACGCTCAAACCCCGATGAGCCCGACGCCGTCCTCTCCCGCATCGCCGCCAATCCAAAAGGGTCTTGAGGGGGTGGTAGCCTCGGAGACTCGCCTCTCCGACGTGGATGGCGTGGGGTGCCGGCTCATCTATGTCGGCTATTCCATCGATGAGCTCGTGGGTAAGGCGAGCTACGAGGAAGTCGCGTTCTTGCTGCTCAACGGCCACTTGCCCGCTCGCGAGGAATTGCGTGGGTGGACTCAACAACTCGCCAGTCAGCGGGCCCTTCCAGCCGAGGTCCTCCAGGCCATGCAGATGTTGCCTTACGGCGAGCCGATGGCGTACCTGCGCACCGTCATCTCATTGATCGGCTTGGGGGACGCTTCAGCGGAGCGCCTGGACCCGGAGCGCCTGAAAGCCCAGTCGATCAGCCTCGTGGCCAAGACCCCGACGATCATCGCCACGTTTGAACGGCTGCGCAAGAAACAGCCGATGCTCGGGCCGCGCCCTGATTTGGGGCTTGCCGCGAACTTCCTCTATATGTTGACCGGAGACGTGCCGTCCCAGGACGCGGCGGAGGCGATGGATGCGTACTTCGTGCTGCTGGCCGAGCACGGCTTAAACGCCTCCACCTTCGCCGCCCGCACGACCGTGGCGACGCAGAGCGATCTCTACTCAGGCATCACGGCGGCGATTGGCACCCTCAAGGGGCCGCTGCATGGCGCCGCGAACACGAAGGCGATGGAGATGCTGGTGGAGATCGGCTCGCCGGATCGCGTGGAGGCGTATGTCCAGAAGACCTTGCAGGACCACAAGCGCTTTATGGGCTTCGGCCACCGCGTCTACAAAGGGGAAGATCCGCGGGCGAAGCACCTCCGGAAGGTCTCCCAGCATCTGGCGCAGTTGAACGGCGAGACGAGATGGTTTGACATCTCGGAGCGACTGAAAGAGGCCGTGTGGCAGGCGAAGAAGCTCAACATCAACGTCGACTTCTACTCCGCGTCGCTGCTCTATTACCTGCGCATTCCGGCGGAGCTGTTTACGACCCTGTTTGCCTGCGCCCGGATGGCGGGGTGGTGCGCCCATATCATCGAGCAGCTCGCCGATAACCGGCTGATTCGTCCCCTCGCCCTCTACGTCGGCCCCCGCGATTTGAAGTTTGCTCCTATTGACCAGCGTTCGGCCTGACACGTGAAACTCCACGAATATCAAGCCAAGCAGCTCTTCGCCTCGGTGGGTATTCCGATTCCACGAGGGCAAGTCGCCAACACCCCTGAGGAAGCGGAGGCCGCGTACACCGCCCTGTGTCAACCCTCCGTGAACGTCAAGGCGCAGGTGCATGCCGGCGGGCGGGGCAAGGCCGGCGGGGTGCTCGTCGCCGCAAGCGCCGTGCAAGCGGCCGAGCAAGCGAAGCGGCTGTTGGGCACGCGGCTGGTCACCAAGCAAACCGGCCCTCAGGGGCTACCCGTCTCAGCGGTGTTAATTGACGAGCGCGTCGAGATGGCGGCGGAGCGGTATCTCGCCCTCACGATCGATCGGTTCCATGCCCGGCCCCTGCTGCTGGCCAGCGCTAAGGGAGGCATGGATATCGAGGAAGTGGCGGCATCAGAGCCGGGTGCTATTGCGCGGGAGCCCATCGACCTGGCGACCGGCCTGCAGCCTGCGCAGGTCTCGGGTCTCGTGGAGGCCCTCGGGGTGCCCGCCGACCTGGCGGAGACGGCGCGCGGCGTCGTCAAGTCGTTGTGGGAACTGTTCGTGTCTCACGATGCCTCGCTGATTGAAATCAACCCTCTCGTGGTGACGGCTCGGTCGACCGATGGACGCCTCCTGGCCTTGGATGCGAAGGTCATCATCGATGACAACGCGCTCTTCCGCCATCCGGATCTTGCAGCGATGCGGGATTCCACGCAAGAGCATCCGATTGAGTGGAAGGCCGGTCAGATCGGCATCGCCTACGTCGGACTCGAGGGCACCATCGGCTGCCTCGTCAACGGGGCAGGCCTGGCGATGGCGACCAACGACATCATCAAACTCTGCGGTGGCGAGCCGGCCAACTTCCTGGATGTGGGGGGCGGGGCGAACGTTGAGCAGGTCACCAACGCCTTCTCCATCATCCTCGAGGATGCTCGCGTGAAGGCGATCCTGGTCAACATCTTCGGCGGCATCATGCGGTGCGACTGGGTGGCGCAGGGACTGTTGAACGCCACGCGGACGCTGAACGTCCGCGTGCCGATTGTCGTGCGACTCCAAGGAACCAATGTCGAGGAGGGGCGGCGTCTGTTGACGGAAGCCAGGCATCTGAACCTGATCAGCGTTGACGAGCTTGAAGCCGCCGCACAACGGGCGGTGGAGCTTGCACGTCGGTGACAAGTGACATGCGACAAAAAGAACCGTTTTGGATTGACTTGTCACCTATCGCTTGTCGCCTGTCACCGCCTGGGTGAGTGGCGCGAGTAATGAGCATTCTGGTTGGGAAGGACACGCGCGTGTTAGTCCAGGGCATCACCGGCCAGGCCGGGGCCTTCCACACCGAGCGGATGCTCGAATACAAGACGCCGGTTGTGGGAGGCGTCACGCCCGGCAAGGGCGGCACCGCGATCCACGGCGTGCCGGTCTTCAACACCGTCAGAGCGGCGGTGGAGGCGACGGCGGCGAACGCCACCGCAATCTTCGTGCCGGCGAAATACACCTTTGAAGCGATCCAGGAAGCCATTGAGACACGGATTCCCTTGATCGTCGTCATCACCGAAGGCGTGCCGACGCTGGATATGCTCAAGGTCCGCCAGCGCCTGAAGGGGACGTCCATCCGCTTGATCGGCCCCAACTGTCCCGGTCTCATCACGCCGGGGCAGTGTAAAGTCGGGATTATGCCGGGCTATATCCACAAGCCCGGGACGATCGGGGTCCTGTCGCGCAGCGGGACGCTCACCTACGATGCGGTCTATCAGCTCACGCAGGCGGGGCTCGGCCAATCCACTTGCATCGGGATTGGGGGCGACCCTGTGCTCGGATCAAGCTTCGCGGATCTCCTGGCGCTCTTTCAAGCGGATCAGGGGACGGAGGCGGTGGTGTTGATCGGGGAGATCGGGGGCACCGAGGAAGAGGAAGCGACCGCCTACATCCGCGGCCACCTCACTAAACCGGTCTTCGCCTTTGTGGCGGGCCGCATGGCGCCGAAAGAAAAGCGCATGGGGCATGCGGGCGCGATCGTCGCCGGAGGGAAGGGAACCGCCGCGGAGAAGATCGAGGTCCTGCGAGCCTCCGGTGTGACCGTCATCGACAGCCCCGCCGCCATCGGGCGCAGCGTCGCCCAAGCGCTCCGCCGTCCTACCCCCTCGAGTCGATAAGCCGTTGCCCTCATCCATCGGGTGTGGTACCGTAGAGTTGGAGTCGTTGGTGCGCGTTGAAGCACGGGAGGTTTCCATGCGTGATCGAGTCGAGCGAGTCATCAATCGGATTCGGCCGGCGGTGCAGATGGACGGTGGGGATATCGAGCTGGTCGATGTGACCGACGGCGTTGTCAAACTGCGGCTGGTCGGCTCCTGCCACGGCTGCCCCTCCTCGATGATGACGCTCAAGGCGGGCATCGAACGGGCCATTCAGGCCGAGGTACCCGAGGTCAAAGCCGTGGAAGCCGTCGAAGAATAACGAACAGCAGCACACAGCACTCAGCAGACAGCACACAGAGTGTGTACAGTAGAAACGCCGGGAATCCTCCCGGCGTTTTTATTTTTCTGTGTGCTGTGTGCTAGGTGCTTATTTGCTGGCTAAGCGCTCGAGCTCCTCCACGTGCTCCTGGCTGTCCTGGAGGACGTGCTCGATCCCCTCATAGAGGATGACCTCATCGTGGGGAATGAGGTTGAGGAGCTTGCGGTAGAACTCGACGGTGTCCCGCTCGTACCTTAGGTTGATCTTCACCGCCTGCAGCGAATCTTTGTGGATTTGAATCGGCCCCACCTTGGTCGTCGGTACGCCCCCCAGCGCAGCGATGCGGTTGCGCAGAATCTCCGCATGCTCCATTTCATCCCCCGCGATTTCCTTGAAGCGGGCGATCAGCCCTTCCGCATACGGCCCCTTCGTGATCGCAGCTTGCGTGAGGTATTGAATTTGGCTGGCGTACTCCATTTCCAGCCCTTCATTCATCAGCTTGATGAGCTTCGTGGTATCGAGCGCCATGCTTTCTCCTTATTGGGTTCAACCCTCTGACACCGCGTGCATGATAGCACGCAAAATACTTCTTGACAACCAAGCTGCAGAGACTTATAGTTTTAATCTATTTGAGACTGAGTCTCAAGTAAGTTTAAACGACCCATGAAGCGATTTGTCCAGGTCGAACAACAGTTGAGGGAGCGTGGGGTGCGCCTCACCGATCAGCGGCGGCTAGTCGTGCGCCGGGCGGTCTCCTACCTCCATTTCACCGCGGAGGAGCTGGTCAAAGACGTGCAATCGATTGATCGGTCGGTGGCGCGCGGCACGGTCTACCGGACGCTGGCGCTAATGCATCAGGCCGGCGTGGTGGAGAAGCACGACTTCCGTTACGGGCCGCCGAATTACGAGGTGACGTTCGGCAAGGCGCACCACGATCATCTGATGTGCGTACAGTGCGGGGAAATCATCGAGTTCCAGGAGCCCCGGTGGGAGCGCCTGCAAGAAGAGGTCGTCAAGCGGTACGGCTACCAGTTGCTGTCCCACACGCATAAGCTCTACGGCCTGTGCGCGACGTGCCAGCGCATCGATCCGAAGCGCGCCCCCAAGCACCCCCATCTTCACGTTGAGGAGGTCGTCGCATAACCATGGTTGCAGGACAGCCATCTGCAGAGGTGATGGGGAAGATTGCGGAGGCGATCCGGAACGTGCGCTTCGGATCCGTCCAGATCGTCATCCACGATTCGCAGGTCGTGCAGATTGAGAAAGCGGAAAAGTTTCGGTTTCGCGTGTCATCGGCTCGGACCGACCGGACCTCCGGAGGCGCCGGCATGTGCCAGGGGGGAGAATGTCATGAAGCGGTTGGTCCTGTGGATTGCGGTTAGTCTCGCGGTCATGCCAACGGCGCGGGCGGCGGATGTTCAGTCATCCGAGAAGCCCCGCTTGGAGGAAGTGGTGGTGTCGGCGGAGCAGATCGAGGGGCCTTTTCTCCCTGATGTGGTAGGGACCGCTATCCACGCGGGCAAGAAAACTTCGGTGATCGACCTACAAGAGATCCCGACGATCGTGAACAACAACTATCGTCAGGTCTTAGCGAAAACGCCGAGCTTGTTGCTCAGCGAGGAGACGACCCCGCTGGTGAGCATCGGCTACCGCGGCCTGGCGCCGGATCGCGCGCAGTTCATGCAGGTGCTCAAGGACGGCGTGCCGATCGTGGCCGATCTCTTCGGCTACCCCGAAGCCTACTACACACCACCCTTCCAAACCGTCGACCGCATCGAGTTCATCCACGGTGGGGCCTCGCTGTTGTACGGGCCGCAGCCGGGCGGGGCGCTGAACTTCGTCACGAAAGCCCCAGCGGCCGACACGAGGCTTTCGGCCTACACTGAGCATCTCTTTGGCGATGACGAGTTGTTCTCCACCTACACCTCGCTGACCGGCTCTGTTGAACCGCTGGGCTTCTACGCCTATCTCCATGAACGGGAGGGCAACGGGTTCCGCCAGACGAACAGCGATTTTGAGGTCCTGGGAGGAGGTCTCAAGGTGACGCTCGGGCAAGCCACCGACTCACGTCTGACCATGACCTACGATGAGTATCACGAGGAGCATGGCGAGCCGGGTGGCCTCACGAAAGCTGAGGCGGACAGCGAGGGTCGCGATCTCACCCACCGCTTCGGTGATCGGTTCCGCCTGGAACGCTATGCCGGCACCATGGCGTATCAGCGCGATCTGGATGAGCAGAGCCAGGTGGACGTCAAGCTGTTCGGCGGCCACTACCGGCGCTACAGCAAGCGCCAGCGAAGCGGAGGTTTTGGCACCAACCCGACTGGCACCACCAACGATATTCAGGAGCAGGATTTCTACACGGTGGGGCTGGAGCCGCGGATCCGGCACACCTACGATGCCTTCGGCCAGTCCGGCCAGACGCTGACCGCCGGGGCGCTTGTGTACCTGTCCAGCTCTCCGAAGGAGGATCAGCGTGGTGACACGATCTACGCGGACACCGGCAGCCTGCGTAACCGCAGCGACCGCGAGATGCAGCACCTGTCGCTGTTTGCCGAGCAGTTGTTTCGATTCGACAAGTTTTCGCTCACCCCAGGCGCGCGGCTGGAACACATCTGGCAGGGGATCAACGAAACGGTCAATGCCGACAAGCACGCCGCCGGTACCGCCTTCGGCGATGTGGAGGAGTTCGATTTCGTGCCGCTCTTCGGCATCGGCGCGGCGTACGACGCCACGCCGACCGTCACACTCTACTCCAACTTCTCGCAGAGCTACCGGCCCAAGCTCTTCGCCCAGGCCGTGCCCACCGGCACCAACCAGGTGGTGAACAACGACCTGGAGGAAGGCAAGGGCTGGACGTTCGATGTCGGCGCCAGAGGACACGGCGATGTCTTCACGTGGGATGCCAGCTTTTTTTCCCTGCGGTTCGACGATCAGATCGGCACCTCCGGAAACACCATCGAGAATGTCGGCGATGCGCTGCACCAAGGGCTGGAGCTCTCCACGGAGGTTGATGTGCTGGCGGCGGCGGATCGCTACGCCCTCGTCGATGGCGCCACGCGCCTGGGCTCGCTGCGGCCGTTCTTCAACCTGATGCTGCTCGATGCCAAGTTCGTCGACGGTCCTCAGGACAACAAGACCCCGCAGTACGCGCCGCAATACACTGTGCGGCTCGGGTTGCAGTACGCGTTCGGCGAGCGGGTCAAGGCGAATCTGAGCAGCCTGTTGGTGGATGACCATTTCGGCGATGACGCCAATACCACGAATCAAACCGTCCCGTCCTATAAAGTGTGGGACCTGACGGGCGAGGTGAAGGTGTGGAAAGACTTCGTGACACTGTTCGGCGGAATCAATAACCTGTCCGATGAGCGCTACTACGCCCGCGTGACCAGCGGGGGCATCGACCCGGCGCCGGAGCGCAACATCTACGGCGGCGTGCGCGTCGGGGTAAAGTTTTGAAAGTTTCGTGGATCGACGATCGGACCTATGGTTCGTTTCGTAGGAGGAGTGGAGATGATTCAATGGTTTCTCAAAGGCGGGCCCGTCATGTGGCCGCTGCTGCTGTGTTCCATCATCGCCGTGGCGGTGGCCATTGAGCGCGTGCTGTTCTGGGTGAAGGAGCACACGGCGCAGGACACCTCGCTCATCCACAAGCTGTTGCACCTGACGGAACGGGGGCTGTTCGAGGAGGCCAAGGTCAACGCGTGCGCCTCGCGCGACGCCGTGGCGCGCGTGCTGTGCAACGGGCTCAGCCACCATCACTTTTCGCTCGAGGGCGCGCTGGAGGTGACGGTCCAGGCGGAGGTGAAACGGATGAAGCGGTATCTGGGGGTGCTCGATACCATCATCACCGTGGCCCCGCTGTTGGGAATCTTCGGAACCGTCACAGGCATCCTGGTGGCCTTCGGCGCGCTGGAAGGCCGCATACCCGATCCGAAGATTGTGGCGTCGGGGATCGCTCAGGCGGTTATCACCACCGTCGCAGGGTTGGCCATCGCCATTCCGACCGTGATCGCCTACAACTACTTCTGCGCGAAAGTCGAGGACGCCGCCGGACGCATTGCGACCCACGTGACGAACTTCCAAATCCTCTATCAAAAGGGGAAAGCCAGAGCCGCCAATGCTGGTGAAGCCGTTTACCGCTAAGCGCCCGCGGGTGGAGATGGTCCCGTTGATCGACTGCTTTTTCCTCCTGCTGACGTTTTTCATCTTCGGAGTGTTTTCCATGACGATGCAGCAGGGCCTGCTGGTCGACTTGCCAACCGCTCAGACCGCGACCTCGACGAAAGAGCTGACGGTGACAGTCTCCTTGACTCCTGATGGCGGGCTGTTTCTGAACCAGCAGCCGATGACGCTCGACGCGTTGGCGTCGTCGCTGCGGCAGACCGCCGGCACCGAGCCGCAGACCGTCGTGAGCCTGAACGCGGACCGGGCCGTCGCGCACGGGCGGGTGATCGAGGTGTTGGATGCGGTGCGGCAGGCTGGTCTGCAACGGGTGTCGTTTCAAGCCGAGCCGAAGGACTAACCACAGATTACACGGATTTCAACAGTCGATTTCACAGATGAGAACATGACGAGGGAATTGCAGCTAGCGTTGAGTCTGTCAATCGGAGCTCATGCCGCCGTGTTCCTTGGCATTCCCATGAGCAGCCGGGTCGAGTTCGACGTGGAACGAGCCCCAACCAGCGTGGAAATCGTGCTCGTGGCCCCGCAGACTTCCACGACGAGGGTGGAAACGCCTGTGCCGCCTCCCCAGGCGGAGGCTCCCTCAATGAGGAGCGAACCCCAAGAACCAAGTCCGCGCACCATCGTGACGCCGGAGCAGAAGGGGGCGCTGACCGAGGTGCTGCCGCACTATCTGCGCAACCCAGCGCCGGTCTATCCCACCCTCGCCCGCGAGCGAGGCGAGCAAGGCACGGTGATCCTTGAAGTGGAGGTGTTGGCCTCAGGGGCGTGCGGGCAGATTCGCATTCCGAGTTCCTCAGGTTCCCATCTCCTCGACGACGCCGCGCGTGGGGCCATTGCGAGCTGGCGCTTCAAGCCGGCCGTTCGTGTCGGCGTTCCGGTGACGGTCTGGGTGGAGATTCCCGTGACGTTTCGATTGGAGGAGGCCCACTGACGTCAATGGATGCCACAGTGCTCGGTCTGGGGCTTCTGGCGGGAGGAACGATTGTCTTGGGGTTGCCAATCGCCCGGCTGCGACATGTCAGCACCAAAACCCGCGCGCTCCTCAATGCGATGTCAACCGGCATCCTCATCTTCCTCTTGGTGGAGATCACGGGTCACCTCATCGAAGAGGTCGAGGAGCTCGTCGAAGAAGCCGTCGAGCACGGCACGACGCTGGCTCCGGCGTTCGGGGCGGGAAGCGTCTTTGCGTTGGGGTTTGCGTTAGGGTTATTGGGACTGGTGTATTTCGAGCGTCGCTATCTCGGCACGGCGAAGGATCAAGACGGCATCACGCCGAAGCGCAAGGCGCAGCAGCTGGCGATGATGATCGCCGTGGGCTTAGGGTTGCACAACCTCAGCGAAGGGCTGGCCATCGGGCAGGGGTACGTCGGCGGCGCCGTGCAGCTGGCGTGGCTGATGGCTATCGGCTTCGCCCTGCACAATGCCACCGAAGGCTTCGGGATCGCCGCCCCGCTGTCCGGCCATCGGGTGAGCTGGCGATTCCTGATGCTGACCGCCCTAGTGGCCGGCGGGCCGACGTTTCTCGGGACGCTGATCGGGGGATGGTGGGTCAACAAACCCTTTGAGATGTTCTGCCTCGCCCTCGCCTCCGGAACCATCCTCTATATTGTCGGCGAGCTGCTGCATCTTGGCCGCCAGCTCAAGGAAGAAGCGGTCGTCGGCATCGGCCTGCTGGTCGGCTTCTTTGTGGCCATGGCCACCGAGTTCGTCCTGATCGTCGCCAAGCGGTAGACGTCAGACGCTTTCTCTCTCTTTCCCCGCACAAGAAGTGTTTGACACCGCTTCCCTTAGTGAGGCTGCAGCTCCACCAGTTTGTCTTCCAGCGTCCTCCGTAGGGCGAGCCGTACGCTCTCGTCTGGAATACGTTCGATCATCGTCCCAAGCTCCATGGCGCGATTGAGCGTAAGCTCAGGCTGATCCCGATCGAGCGTCATCCCGAGGATTTCTTGACGGATGTCGTCCTCAGGCAGCGGAGAAGCTTGCTCTCGCCGGACCAGCGCGTTGAAGTGCTCTCGCTCTTCACCCGTCAGCCCGATCTCCTCCTCGGACAGTGCCGAAGCCTCGAGCGCTTCTATGCGTTCCGAGGACAGATCGCCAAGCTGGATGAGCCGCTCCTCGAGCAGCTCGCTGAGTTGGCTGTTGACATAGACGTCTGATTGCTGGCTGATGCGCTGGACAAGCCACGGAACGATCTGCTGACGCTCCATCGGCGTCATGTCATCAAGCACGACGATTGTCCGACGGAGGGCCGAGGCTGCGACAATGGCCTCGGATGGTCCACTGCCCCCGCCAGGCCCCCCTCCTTCCTGCGTCGCCTCAGCGGTCGATGTGAGACCACACAAGACGGTGCACAGCAACACGACAGGAATTCTGCGCATGGCTGGTACCTTACCGTGGACGCCTTAGAGAACCAGCACTCGCATCTGAGAGATTACAATACCCCCTCGCGAATCTTTTCCCTTGATGAGGACTTGGTAGACCGCTCCTCGCTGGCCGCTGGAAGGGTAGAGTGTGACCTGGTAAACGATTTCGCTGGAGGAGAGTCGCAGAAGAACCTTCCGTGTCCCCTCAGGCAGGCCATCGATCCTCAGCGCGTCTTCGGTGATGGGCAGATCCCCATCACGGTCAGTGAGTGCCACGGAGAATCCCGTCAACTTGTAGACAGGCGCGACGATGTCGCTGACTGGGCTGAGGATGGGCGTTGAGTTGGAGTACCCAGTCCTCAGGGGCAGGGTCACGGACGTGGTGTTGTTGAGCTCGTCCGTTGCCGTATAGGTGATGTGGTAAATCCCGGGCGTGAATATTGCTGGTACTTTGAAAGTCAGCGCCGCTTCTCCAGGACCCGGGGTGAGAGTAGGCGTAACCGGAGCTCCCACCGCCGTAAGGGTCACCTTGCCCGTAGGACAACCCCAGAACTTGTCTCGGGCGACGACCGCGAACGTTGTGCCGACGTCCCGAACGTCCTGTGTGCTGACGGTCGAGAACAGGGGGGGCTCATGGTGGCAGTCAGCCCACACGTGGGCTGGTAGGGCACTCAGCGTCAGACTCGCGGTGAAGATCGTTGCGTATATGCGGTTCATCTTTTTTCGTTACCCCTCTTTTTTATTTAGGCTGTGAGATTCGAGCTCCTGCTGCGACCCAACGCGCCACATCTCGACGCTGTCTCACCTCCTTTCATGGATCCTAAAACAAAAACCGGGTTGCCATTCGGCAACCCGGCTGTCCTTCCGCGAAGGATCCGTGGTGTTGCCCCACATGTTTCGCTTCGCGAAACAGACTTGTGGGGCCCCGCAGGCTTGCTTTGCGAAGCAAAGCATGCGGGGCGTCCCCACGTTACCGTGGGTTTGCCTTTGTCGAGGTCTTACTGAAACCATGCCTGATCGTGGGGGGGGTCGTCAAGAGGCAGAAAATTACGCACGGTTCAGCACGACTAAAGAATTTTCAGCGTTTCTCACGCGCCGCTCCTGCAGGGTTGGTTGCATTCTCCGTCGAGGAACGGTATGATAGCCCCGTGGACTTCTCTCAGGTGCTCAACACCCTCTTGACCGAGTTCGACCGCCACCAGATCCGCTACGCGGCGGTCGGCGGCTTTGCCATGGGGGTGTTGGGAGCGCCGCGCGGAACGCAGGATTTGGATTTTTTGGTTCATCATGAGGATCTCGGTCAGCTCCATCAGCTCATGACGACGCTGGGCTATCAACGAGCGGCGGTCACGGAGAACGTGTCTCACTATGCCCATCCTGATCCCGTCTGGGGCGGCGTGGACATCCTCCATGGGTTTCGATCGCCGTCGCTGGCGATCTTGCAACGCGTGAAGAGTCGTCCCATCTTTTCAGGGGCGCTGCAGATCCGCAGCGTCGATCCGGAAGATGTGATCGGCTTCAAGGTCCAAGCGATGGCCAATAACCCTAAGCGACGCAACCGGGAGCTGGTCGACATCGAGACGTTGATGGAGCTCTACGGCAGCCGTCTGGATTGGTCGCGGATTCAGGAGTACTTCGAGCTGTTCGAAATGGGGGAAGAAGGCCACGCGCTTCGAACGCGGTTTGATCATGCTCAGTGACGAAGAAAAACGCGAGTTGAAGGCCATGGCGCACGACCCCAAGGTGCGTGAGGAGTTCGAGATGCTCCGCAAAGCAGCCCTGCGATTTGGCCAAGACTGCCCCATTGACGTCTACGTGTCGTTCCTGGACTGCCTCCCCAGGATTCAGGCGGTTCCTCCTCTGCCTCATCCCTTCCCGATCTACACCAACGTTCGCTTGTAATTCCCTCCGTCTGGCACGTGGGTGTTATAATATCAATTTGTCTCCGATGCCGACCCTGCGGGTGGCCTTGGTCCAACTGAATGCGACCGTGGGTGATCTGACCGGCAATTGCCGTCAGGTCGCCGAGGGGATCCTGCACGCCAAAGCCTGGCGGGCCGATGTCGTGGTGCTGCCTGAGCTGGCGATCACCGGCTATCCCCCCGAGGATCTGCTCCTCAAACCGACTTTCGTGGAAGACAACCTGCGCGCCGTGCGTCGGCTCTGCCCCCTGACGGGGGGGCTCGTGGCGCTCGTGGGATTCGTGGATCGGGATGCCCGCGGGCGCTTGTTCAATGCGGCCGGGGTGCTGGCCGACGGACGGCACCGCGCCACCTACCACAAGCGGTGTCTCCCCAACTACGGGGTGTTTGACGAGCGGCGTTACTTCAGTCCCGGCGCGCGGCCGTTGTTGGTGGACCTCCACGGGATGCGGCTCGGGATCTCGATCTGCGAGGATCTCTGGGAGCCATTCCCCGCGCAGGCGCTTCACCGCGCAGGCGCCTCCCTCATGGTCAATCTCTCGGCCAGCCCCTATCACGCCGGCAAATCCCGGGAGCGCCAACAGCTCTTCTCGCAGCGGGCCAAGGCTAATCGGATGAGCGTGGCCTACTGCAATCTTGTGGGCGGACAGGACGAGCTGGTGTTTGACGGGGGCAGTCTCGTGCTGGACGCGGGGGGACGGTTGCTGGCACGCGCTCGCCAATTTCACGAGGACCTCCTGGTCGTCGATCTCGGCCTGCCCGTTGCGTCCCGCCACCCTTCCCATCGAGCGGCCAAGGTGTCGGTCGCTGGTCAACCAACGCCACGTCCTCCTATGAAGCCCCGACCTTCCGAGTGGCTTGATCCGCTGGCCGAAGTGTACGCGGCGCTCGTGTTGGGCACGCGGGACTACGTGCGCAAGAACGGATTTGAAACGGTCGTCCTGGGACTCTCCGGCGGGATCGATTCCAGCCTGACCGCCGCCATCGCCGTGGATGCGCTCGGCAAGGAGCAGGTGGTGGGCGTGGGCATGCCGTCGCGCTTTTCCTCGCCGGCCACCCAATACGACGCCAGGCGGCTCGCACGGACCTTACGGATCCGGTTTGAGGAGGTCTCGATCGAGCCCTGTTTCCAGGCCTACCTGCAGACGCTGAAGGGGCTCTTTGGGGCTCGTCCGGTTGATGTGACCGAGCAGAACCTGCAAGCCCGCATCCGCGGCAACCTCTTGATGGCGCTGTCCAACAAATTCGGGTGGCTGGTCCTGACGACGGGCAATAAAAGCGAGATGGCCACCGGCTACTCGACGCTGTACGGGGACATGGCCGGAGGATTCGCCGTGATCAAAGACGTCCCCAAAACCCTCGTGTACCAGCTGGCCCGCTTCCGCAACCGAGGCGGCACCCTCCTCGCGCCGATTCCTGAGAGCGTGTTCGAGCGCGCCCCGACCGCCGAGCTCGCCCAGAACCAAACGGACCAAGACAGCCTGCCGCCCTACGACGTGCTCGATCGCATCGTGAAAGCCTATGTCGAAGAGGATCGGGGCATTCAGGAGATGATCCGGCGCAACGGCTTGGAGGCTGATGTGGTCCGCGCGGTTGTGCGCATGGTGGACCGCAGCGAATACAAGCGCCGGCAGGGGCCTCCCGGCATCAAGATCACCCCGCGGGCCTTCGGCAAGGACCGCCGGATGCCCATCACCAACCGCTACCAAGAAAGCTGATGACGAGCACGCAGCAGTTAGCACACAGCACACAGAGCACCAGCTCGCGCCGGACGGATGCTGTCTGCTGTCTGCTGTGTGCTGTGTGCTGATCTCGATGTATCGCGTCCTGTTCATCACCGATAACGCCGAGGAGCGCAAGCTGCTCAAATCCTGCCTGTTGGAGCAGGGGCATGCCGTTTCGATGGTGACCTCGCGCCAGTTGGCGTCCGCCGATTTCGCCTCGCCCAAGACCGATGTGATCCTTATGGATCTGGAGGAGACGCAGACGGACGTCCACCATCTCTGCCGGCTCATCCGGAAGGATCGGGTGCTCAAGACCCTGCCGTTGGTGGCCCTTGTGACTGAGGAGCAGCTCGGGCACCTCAACTATAGTGACGGCGTCGATGACTACCTGACGCTTCCCCTGACCGACAAACGCCTCCTGGAGCGCTTGCGGTTTCTCATGTGGAAGTCCAGCCGCGTGGAGCCGACCAACGGCTTGAAGATCGGAGCGTTGGCCATCAATTTCGAGAGCTATGAGGTCCACGCCCACGGGCAGCGGGTCGCGCTGACGCATCAGGAGTTTGAGCTGCTGAAGTTCCTCGCGACCCACCCGGGGCGCGTCTTCACGCGGGATGCCCTGCTCGATCAGGTCTGGGGCTATGAATCGTACGCCGGCACCCGCACCGTCGATGTCCACGTCCGCCGCCTGCGCGTCAAGATCGAGCGGCGCGGCGTGCGCTACATCGAAACCCTCCGCCACGTCGGCTACAAATTCGTGGTTCCGGCCTAGTTACCCCGATTTAACCCTCCCGTGATCTGTCGGTAACCTGCCTCCGTTACCCTCCTTTCCATGATGACGGCTCCGCTTATCATCCAGCAGGGAGCGCTCACCATCGACATGGAGCGCTACCTGGTGTCGGTGCGAGGCCAACCCGTGCCGATGAGCTACCGGGAATATGCCGTGCTCGTGTATCTGGCTACACACGCCGGATATGTCGTCACGACCCGCCGGTTAGTCGAAGAAGGTCTCGGTCGCCATGATGTGGGGGGGATCGGGGTTGTTGGGGAGCTCATCCGCTCCCTCAAGGGGCGCCTCGAACTCAACGGGGAACGGCTCATCGAGCAAGTGCCTGGGGAGGGGTATCGGTTCCTGCCTCAAGTTACATCGATTTAACATGCGCGTCGTGTGCCTGTAACGCGCCTGAGTATCCTGAGAGCCTATGAGCACGAGGTTCCGCCATGAAGAAAATCGAGTGCATCATTCGTCCCGACAAGCTCGCGAGCGTCGAACAGGCCTTGCGCCATGCCTGGGTCGGCGGGATGACGATCAGCGAAGTCAAAGGGTTTGGTCACCAGCGCAAGCCGGCAACCACCAAGGTCAAGATTGAACTCTACGCGATGGAGCTTGAGGTGGACACGCTCGTCAAGACCATCCAACAAGCGGCGTACACCGGCAAGACCGGGGACGGCAAGATCGCGGTGCTACCGCTGGATAACGTGATGCGCATCCGCACCAAAGAAGAAGGCGCGGCAGCCTTAGTATGACCATGAAGCGCTCACTAGCCCGTCGTTGGTCATTTAGCTTACTGCTTAGTGCTTACTGCTTAGTGCTGACTGCTGATTCATCGTGGGCGGCCAATGTGTCTGTAGCCACCGCCACCCCAAGCGAGACCGACGCCATCCCGGCGAAGGCCGTCGAAGTTCCCCATCAATGCTTCCCGAAGTTTGCCAAAGCGAATCTGGTCAGGCGTCCCAAGAAGTCAGGTCAGCAGCTCGCGAGGAAGTCACCACCTCACAACAAGGAGGAGGAACGATGAAGGGCTTGTCAGCACGTCGTTGGCCGATTGGCTTTGTGCTTGGTGCTTGGTGCTTGGTGCTTGGGGCTGCTCCGGTGGGGGCTGACGAAGCCGACACAGCGGCCTTGAAAGCGGACATTGAAGTCCTGAAGCAGCGATTGGCCCAGCTGGAATCGCAAGTCGGCGGCGGCACGTTCACGGGCGGGACGGGTCTTGGCGAAAAAGCCGGTCTGCCCACGTTGGAGCTGCCCAGTGGCCTGCAGGGGTTGGCCATGAGCGGGTATGCGGATGTGTCCTACGTCTTTAACTTCGCGGAGCCGAGCCCCAACTCAACCACCGGGGTCGCCTCGGGCACACGGCTGAATCGCGGCCGGGTGTTTGACAACGAGCCCAACGGTTTCACCCCGCACGCGTTTAAGCTCGTGCTTGAGAAACCGTTATCAGATGCCATGCCGTTTGGGTTTCGCACCGATCTGTTCTTCGGCGATGACGCCTCCGTCATCAAGTCGGCCGGACTGGGGGCCGCTGGAGAAGATATCGATGTCCAGCAGCTCTACGTGACGGCTCATGCGCCGGTCGGCGACGGGATTGATTTCAAGATCGGGAAGTTCGTGACCTTGCTAGGGGCCGAGGTGATCGAAAGCCCGGCCAACTGGAACTTTTCCCGGTCGCTCCTCTTCGGTTATGCGATTCCCTTCACCCACACCGGCGTGCTGGCCTCCTACCCGCTTGGGGAATGGGGCTCAACGACCTTGGGAGTCGTCAACGGCTGGGATATCGTGGATGACAACAACAAAGCCAAGACGTTGCTGGGCAACCTCACCCTGACGCCGCTTGAGGGCGTCACGCTGTCCTTCAACGGCATCCACGGAGCCGAGCAAGCCGGTGACAGCAACGACAAGCGTACGGTCATCGACTTGGTGGCGACCTACCAGGCGACGGACAAGCTGACCCTGATGGCCAACTACGACTACGGCCATGAGAGCGCTGTGGCTCCGGCCGGCACGAGCGAAGCGGGAATCAACTGGACCGGCTTGGCGCTCTATGCCAAGTATGACTTCACCCCCACCTGGTCGCTGGCGGGTCGGTGGGAATGGTTCGATGACAAGGACAACGTCCGCACCGGCTTCACCAGCTTCGGCGGCGGCACGCCCCCGGACATCGATTTCCAGGAGTGGACGCTCACCAGCCAGTGGAAGCTCTACGAGCATGTGTTGGCTCGGCTGGAATATCGCCATGACTTCGCCGACCAGCGGGTGTTCTTCCACGACACCGATGGCTTCTCCAGCTACCAGGACACCGTGGCAGCCGAGGTCATTTACCACTTCTAAACAGAGTGAGTAAGCAGTGAGTGAGAGCTTGTTGACGAGGAGGAAAACATGGATCCAAAAGTGATGGCGGATACGATGTGGACGCTCGTCACCGCGATGCTGGTGTTCTTCATGAACCTCGGCTTCGCGTGTGTCGAGACGGGCTTCTGCCGGGTGAAGAACTCAACGAACATCCTGTCCAAGAACTTCATCGTGTTTGCAGTCTCCACAATCGGCTTCTGGGTGCTGGGGTACGGGTTGATGTTCGGCAACGGCACCCCGTTTCTAGGTACAGAAGGATTGCTGCTGCTTGGGGGAGCGGATAACAGCCCGGCGACCGGCGAAGCGTACAAAGGCGTGTATGCCTCGCTGAACTGGACCGGCGTGCCACTGCTGGCCAAGTTCTTCTTTCAGCTGGTGTTCTGTGGGACGGCGGCGACGATTGTCTCAGGATGTGTCGCAGAACGGATCAAGTACTTCTCGTTCATTGCGTTCAGCTTTGTGATCACGATGTTGATCTACCCCATCATCGGCCACTGGATTTGGGGTGGCGGCTGGTTGGCGGGAAAGGGATTTCTCGACTTCGCGGGGTCGACCCAGGTGCACTCCATCGGCGGATGGGCGGGCTTAGCCGGCATCTTGGCCTTAGGGCCGCGGTATGGGAAATACAATAAGGATGGTTCGGCGAATCCGATTCCAGGACATAACCTCTCGCTGGGGTTGATCGGGTGTTTCGTCCTGTGGTTGGGGTGGTTTGGATTTAACCCGGGCTCCACGATGGCGGCTGATGTGGAGGCGATCTCCCGCATCTGCATCACCACGAACACCGCCGCCGCTGCCGCCATGCTGTCAGCGACGGTTCTCTCCACGATGTTGCTGGGCAAGCCGGACCTGGGGATGACCATCAACGGCTGTCTGGCCGGCCTGGTGGCGATTACCGCTCCCTGTGCCTTCGTCAGCGTGATGAGCTCGGCGATTATCGGCGTCATCGCCGGGGTCCTGGTCGTGTTAGCCGTCATCGGCTTCGATAAGGTCAAGGTCGATGATCCGGTTGGCGCCTTGGCTGTTCACCTCTGCAATGGAGTCTTTGGGACCCTCTGCGTCGGATTGTTTGCGGAATCCCAGTGGACTCCTGGTCAGGCGGCTGGTCTGTTCTTCGGAGGCGGCCTGAAGCAGTTGATGATTCAACTCCAGGGGATCGGAGCGGTCGCGCTCTTTGCGTTTCTCACCTCGTACGCGGCGTGGTGGTTGCTGAAAGTCACCATGGGGATTCGGGTGAGCATCCAGGAAGAAATCGAAGGGTTGGACATCGGGGAACATGGACAGACGACCTACCCGGAGTTCGTGACACGCAAGCCGGCGTACTCCTACGTCAGGATCGCCGAGCGGATCGCGGAGTGAGGAGACGATGAAAAGAATCGAAGCCATTATTCGACCGGACAAAGTGGAAGACGTCCGCCGCGCCCTCGGGAAAGCCGGCTATCCCGGGATGACCGTCAGCGAGGTCGAAGGCCACGGGAAGCAGAAAGGCGTAACGCAACAGTGGCGCGGGGAATCGTACCGCGTGGACCTGTTGCCGAAGGCCAAGCTGGATCTGGTCGTCAGTGACGGCGACGCAGAGCGGATCATCCAGACCATCGCCTCCTCAGCCAAGACAGGGGCTGTCGGGGACGGGAAGATCTTCGTGTCGGATGTCCGAGACGTGTACCGGATCCGTACCGGGGAGCGGGGGGAAGGCGCCCTGTAAGACCAATGCGGAATGACGAATGCGGAGTGCGGAATGTCAACGTAGGCGTTCCGAATTCCCACTTCCGCATTCCGAATTGAGAGTGCGCTTGACCGCAGGAAGGTCTTTGCTATACTAGGAGGACCGTCCTTCCCGGGGACGGCCGTTTGAGGCACTGGAACATTCCAGAGATCCCATGACAAGGAGGTCAAACTATGCCTAGAGGGACGCTTGCTGCTCGTCGACGGATCGCCGTAGCCGCCAGCCGCCCGAGGGTGCGGGCGGAGGCGTCCACCAACTCCCGCCCGGCGAATATCACCGAGGACGCGGTGAAGCGCGTGTGGGAGGTCATCCGCAAGCACAAGATCACCGTCGTCGATTTGAAGTTCAACGACCTGCCCGGGTTGTGGCAGCACTTCTCTATCCCGGTCGAGGAAGTCGCCCAGAGCGCGAGGGAAGGGATCTGGGTCGACGGCATCGGGTTCGACGGCTCCTCCATCCGAGGCTTCCAGAAGATCCAAGAATCCGACATGAATCTGTTCGCTGACCCGACCACCGCGGTCTTGGATCCGGTGTGTGAGACGCCAACCCTCAGCCTCATCTGCGACATCTACGACCCGCTCACCAGGCAGCCCTACAGTCGTGATCCCCGCTACATCGCCAAGAAAGCCGAGGCGTACCTGAAGAAGACCGGCATCGCGGATGTGAGCTACTGGGGGCCGGAGCCGGAGTTCTTCATCTTCGATGACATCCGCTTCGACTCGACGGAAAACGCCAGCTACTATTTCGTCGACTCCATCGAAGGGGACTGGAACACCGGGCGGGATGAAAAGCCGAACCTCGGGTACAAACCCCGCTACAAGGAAGGCTACTTCCCGGTTCCTCCGCACGATATCTTCCAGGACATCCGCAGCGAAATCATGAGCAAGGCGCGCGCGGTCGGGGTGCCGGTCGAGAAGCACCATCACGAGGTGGCCACCGCCGGCCAAGCCGAGATCGACATGCGCTACTCGACGCTGACCAAGATGGCCGATCACCTGTTGATGCTCAAGTACATTACGAAGAACGTCGCCCGCCGGCACAACAAGGTCGCGACGTACATGCCCAAACCGCTGTTCGGCGACAACGGCTCCGGGATGCACACCCACCAGAGCCTGACGAAGCAGGATCGGAACCTCTTCTTCGAGAAGGGCGGCTACGCCAACATCAGCCAGATGTGCAAGTGGTATATCGGCGGGCTGCTCAAGCACGCCCCCGCCATCCTGGCCTTCGCGGCCCCGACGACCAACTCCTACAAGCGGTTGGTCCCAGGCTACGAGGCGCCGGTGAACCTGGCCTACTCGGCTCGGAACCGCTCCGCCATCTGCCGCATTCCGGTCTATGTCGAGTATCCCAAGTCCAAGCGGGTGGAGTTCCGCGCGCCGGACCCGTCCTGCAATCCCTACACGACCTTCGCCGCGATGCTGATGGCGGGGCTCGACGGGATTCAGAACCGCCTCGATCCGGGCAAGCCGGTGGATGAGAATATCTACGAGATGTCGGCCGATCGGGCCCCGAAGCAGGTGCCCGGGTCGCTCGATGAGTCGCTCGACGCGCTCGAGCGCGACCACGAGTTCTTGCTCAAGGGCGGCGTGTTCACCAAAGACGTCATCGACGTGTGGGTGGAATTCAAGCGGCAGGAGATCGACAAGGTCCGCCTGCGGCCGCATCCGTACGAATTCTACCTCTATTTTGACGCGTAAGCATCCCGCCCGTTGGCGGGGTGAGATTGGAAAGACGGGGCAAGAGGCTTGCCCCGTCTTTCTGCTCATGCTACCCTGAACCACCGTCCGCATGACCCAACTGCTCGTCATCCAACATGTTCCTCATGAACGGCTGGGCAGCTTTGAAGGCTGTCTTACAGAGGCCGGCTGTCGGCTTTTGACCGTGGCGATGGCCGAGGCCGCTCCTCCGACGCTCAATGGCATCGATGGGTTGATCGTCATGGGGGGACCGCAGAGCGTGTATGACCAAGATCGCCACCCCTGGATGGCGATCGAATTGGCCCTGTTGCGCGAGGCGTTGCGCAAGGGGCTGCCGATCCTTGGGGTGTGCCTTGGGGCTCAGATGCTGGCGGCCGCGCTGGGGGCGAGGGTGACGAAAAATCCTCAGAAAGAAATCGGCTGGTATCCGGTGATGCGGGAGCCTGGCGCCGACGGTGATCCATTGTTCGAGGCCTTCGGCTCCACCGAGACGGTGTTCCAATGGCATGGGGACACCTGTGCGCTGCCCAAGGACGCGATCCGATTGGCCAGCTCACCGCTGTGCATGGAGCAAGCGTTCCGGTATCGCGATAACGTCTACGGCCTGCAATTCCACGTGGAAGTGACCGAACCGATGATCCGCGCGTGGATGCGCACGCCCGTGAACCGCGCGGAACTGGACAGCCTGCACGGTGTGATTGATCCCATGGCCATCCGGCGCCAGACCCAACACCATGTCGGGCGGTTGCAGCAGCTCTCCCGGCACGTCGCCGAAACGTTCTGCCGCCTGCTCACAACCCTGACAGACGCGCCGCATGGCTGACCCTCACAGTATCGACTTCTCTGAACCGCCGTCGCGGAAGGTGCCGGTGCTGGATCGTGGGAATCTCCACCGCGTCCTCAACACCCCCCAGCTCTTCGCCCTCGGCTACGGGGACGTGGGATCCTCCATCTACTATGCCCTCGGGGTGACGACGCTCTACGCGTTGGGCGCCACCCCCTTAGCCCTGGCGCTAGCCGGCATCGTCTTTTTCTGCACCGTGCTGTCGTACGCCGAGCTGTCCACCGCCATGCCGGAGTCCGGCGGCTCCTGCAGCTTCGCGCGGCACGCGTTTAACGATCTGCTCTCGTTCATCGCCGGTTGGGCGCTGCTGTTGGACTATATCGTGACCATCGCGATTTCCGCCTATTCCATCGGCCCGTATCTGAGCAACGTCCTGCCCGTGCTCAAGACCTCGATCGGCCACGTGCCCTTCACCCTGGCGATCCTCGGCATCCTGCTGGCCTTAAACGTCCTGGGCATCAAGGAATCCACGCGCGTCTCCCTGCTGCTGTGCGTCTTTGATATCGCCACCCAGCTCGTCATTATCACCATCGGGTTCGTGGTCTTGATGCAGCTGGCGAACCCGGAGTTGTTCCTCACGCATCTGAAGCAGCTGTGGTCCCACATGCAGGTGGGGTTGGCCGGCTCGGCCTGGTCTCCGACGTGGGGGCAGTTCTGGAAGGGGGTCGGCATGGCGATGGTCGCCTACATCGGCATCGAGGCGATCTCGCAGTTGGCGGGGGAAGCGCGCCACCCCAACCGCACGATCCCGCGGGCGATGTTCTGGACGATGGGCACGCTCTTCCTGTTGTACTTCGGCATCGCCGCCATCGCCTTGACCGCCATGACCCCGCAGGAGCTAACCACCGGCTACCTTGAAGATCCCTTGGCGGGCATCGCCGCCTCGATGCCGTTTGGGAGGCAGTACCTGGCGCCCTGGGTCGGGTTGTTGGGAGCGACGATCCTGTTCGTCGCGGCCAACGCGGGTTTGATCGGTGCCTCGCGGTTGACCTTCTCGATGAGCGAGCACTTCACCCTCCCGTGGTCTCGGTTCTTCTACCGCCTGCACCCGCGCTTCAAGACGCCGTACGTGACCCTGATCTTTTTCACCGTCATCGCGGGCGTCGTCGTGCTGTGGGCCCGGAACCTGACGCACATCGCGGAACTGTACAATTTCGGGGCGATGCTCTCCTTCGCGCTGGCCCACCTGTCGTTGTTGGGGCTGCGCATCCGTCAACCCAGCCTCCCGCGGCCGTTCAAGATCGGCTGGAATCTCCGGTTCGGCCGCTACGAGTTGCCGGTGAGCTCCTTGATCGGTCTGCTGGGGACGACCGCCGTCTGGATCGACGTAATTCTCACGAAACCCGCGGGACGAAATCTGGGGTTCCTGTGGATGGGGGTGGGGGTGACGTTGTACTTGTGGTATCGGCGGCAACAGAAATTGCCCGCCACGGCGCGGGTGGAGCTCGAGAAGCTGACGTTACCGGGGTACCAGGAGATTCCGATCAAGAAGATCTTGGTGCCGACGGCGGATGCCTCGGTCAACGAGACCGTCCAATTTGCCGCCAAGCTGGCAAAGCTGCACGGCGCCCATCTGACCGCGTTGTCGGTGATCGAGATTCCCCCGTCGTTGCCCCTCGAGACGTTTTTCCCCGAGAAGCTGACGGTGGCGGACTCCATCATCCAACAGGCGCAAGCCATTGGGCGAGAGTACGAAATCCCCGTGGAGGCGCAGATCAAGCAATCGCGATTTGCCGGGGAGACAATCGTCGAGCTGGCGAAAGAGAACGACTACGATCTGATCATCATGAAAGATAAACCCCGCATCCTGGCCGCCGCCCCCGGGCGTTCCACCTTTGGCACGACGGTGGAATACGTCATGAAGAACGCGCCCTGCCGGGTGTGGCTGATGACCGGCAAATCCTGACCATCGGCTCGACAGCTCGTCAGCTCGACGGCAGTAAGCAATAAGCAGTAAGTTTTTTCCTACTGCTGACGAGCTGATTGCCGACGAGCCGACGAGTTAACGGGGAAGTTCTGAGAGGATGGCGCGGGCGGTGCGTTCCACGGCGCCCTGGGGCCCGAGCGCCTCGCGGACCTTCCGCAATTCCTGCCGCATCGCCTCCCGGTGCTGAGCCTGCCGTAAGAGTCCCACGATCTCCTGCGCGATCCGCGCAGGCCTCGCCCGATGCTGCACATACTCGGGCACGACCTCCTTGCCGGCGATCACATTGACCATCGCGATGTGCGGGACGCGGATGACCGCGCGCGCCGCCAGATACGTCGGCCAGGAGGTCCGATACACCACGACCATCGGGACCTCCATCAACGCCGCTTCGAGGGTCGCGGTGCCTGAAGCGATCAACGCGACCTCCATGGCAGGAAGGCATTCCGCCATCGGTCGCTCCGACACCATGAGATCGGTGGCACGGGGTGTGGCCAGCGGTTCAAGGAGCCCTGGCGGGATACCGGGGACGGTCGGCACGAGGAACTGCGCCCCGGGCATGCGCCAGGCGATGCGCGAAGCCGCGTCGAGGAAGACCGGCAGGTGGCGCCGGATCTCTTGCGCCCGGGAGCCCGGCAGCAGCCCCACCGTCATCCGCCAGGGATTGAGACCCAACGCAGCCATTGCCTGCTCGCGAGGCCTCGAGGAGGCGCGCGTCTCAACCCCGCCCTGAAGGGCGGGGTCAACGAGCGGATGGCCCACCCAAGTAACCGGGATGCCGAGACGCTGATAGAATGCCTCCTCGAACCGAAACAGCACCAGCATCCGGTCCACGTACCGTCGGATCCACCGCAGCCGAAATCGGCCCCACGCCCACAGCTGGGGGCTGATGTAATACACCACGCGGCAGCCCGCTCGTTTCGCCAAGGGTGCGACAACCGGCAGGTTAAAATCCCCGAAATCGACCAAGATGACCAGGTCAGGCTTGCGGCGGCGGAACAGCTCGCGCAGCAGGGCCTTGGCGCGTGCGAAGCGTTGGAGGTGGCGCAGCGCATCGAAGGGGCCGATCGAGGCGGTTGGGGTCAGGTCGTCCAGCAGCGCCACCCCGGCCCGACGCATCTGGGGGCCGCCGAGCCCGGTGAAGGAGCAATCGCTGCGAAGGCGTTTGAGGACGTCGACGACAGCAGCCGCTCGGGCGTCGCCGGAGGGGTCACCGGCGACGAGGCAGATGGATGGCATGTTCGATGCGCAAGGCCAGCGCGAGGGCCTCGCGGGCCTCTTCGCCGGAGACGACCGGGCGTCGGTTGGTGCGCACGGCCTTCAGGAACGATGCCAGCTCCTCGTCGAGGGGCGGGCGGGGACTGATGGGCAGGGCTTGCCGATGGATCGTGCGGCCGACCTTTCTGGCCATCTCGACGACTTGATGGTGGGTATCGACCGACAGGTAGCAGTCCTCTTGAAACACGCGCAGGCGCCGGATGGTCTCGTCACTGATGCGGCTGGCCGTGAGATTGGCCACGCAGCCTGACGCGAAGGTCAGCCGGACGTTGGCGATATCCTCGCTCGGCGAGAGGACCGCGACCCCCACCGCCTCGATACGGATCGGCTGCGACCCCACCAGCGCGAGGATCAGGTCCAGGTCATGGATCATCACATCCAGGACGACGCTGACATCCAACCCGCGGAAGGGATAGGGCGAGAGCCGATGCGCTTCGATGAACCGCGGGTGGGTGAGATACGCCTTGGCGGTTTGGATCGCGGTGTTGAATCGCTCGATATGGCCCACCTGCAGGATCACCCTTCGGCGTCGGGCCAGGGCCAGCAGGTGATCGGCTTGCGTGAGGTTGGTGGCAATGGGCTTTTCGATGAGGACGTGGATGCCCGCCTCAAGCAGGGGAGCGGCCACCGCGTCATGGGCGCTCGTGGGAACCGCCACGCTCACCGCATCCACCGCCCCCAGGAGCTCTGCCGCCTCGCGCACGGCCAGGCACCGGAGGTGCGCGGCCACCCCCTTGGCCCGCGCCTGGTTGAGGTCGCACACGGCCACCAACCGGGCGTTGGGCAGCTTGGCGTACACCTGGGCGTGGAGGGAGCCGACGTGGCCCACCCCCACCACCCCCACTCGAATCGGATGAGTTGACATGGCCGTATCTCGCGGCTCGTTTCTCGGGCCCGTGGCCCATTTCGTCGTTCGTCATTTCCGACACGGGCGACGGGTCCGACCGACGACAAACGAGCTGTTCGAGTCTAACAGACGGCGTTGCCAGCCGTCAACTTCCGTGGTATAATCTCCCGTTTATGCGAGCCTACTTTCGACTCTTCCAATTCATCAAACCCCATCTCGGCGTCTTTGGGGTGGCCGTCCTGTGCATGGTCGGCTCCACCATCCTCAATGGCGTCCAGGTGGGGGCGTTCATCCCCCTGATCGACCGGGTGGCGAACGACCGCCTGCTGCCCACCCTGGCGTGGTTCCCGGGCTGGCTGAACGGGCTCATCCTGTGGTTTAACAGCCTGCCCCAGCGGACTCTCGTGAACCTCTTCGCGGTGGCCATCCCCTTACTGTTCCTGTTCAAAAGCCTCTTGGAGTTCCTGCAGACGTTCTTCATGAGCGACGCCTCCCAGCGGGTCGTCCGGGACCTGCGCCAGAAGATGTTTGACAAGTTCACCGCGCTGTCGCTCGATTACCACCACCGGCAGCCCGCCGGCTCGACGATGTCGCGGATCATGTATGACACGGGGATCGTCCAAAACTCGCTCATCGAGGGGCTCACGGATCTGGTGTACCAGCCGTTCCAGATCGCCGTGTACCTCGCCATCGTCCTGCGCATCAACTGGGCCTTGGCCCTCATGACCTTTGCGGTGATTCCGCTGATTGCGCTGATCACCCTCTGGATCGGCCGGCTCCTCAAGAAGTACTCCCGGCAGGCCCAGGTGGTCATGGGGCAGCTGCATTCCACCATCCTCGAATCCATCACGGGAATTCAGGTCGTTCAGGCGTTCCAGATGGAACATGACGCTCGGGTGAAGTTCGCCTCGACGAATGAGCGCTCCTACCGGATCAACCGCAAGATCCAAAAGCGGATGAATCTCCTCACCCCCATGACGGATTTCCTGGGGGCCGTCGGCGCGTCGTTCGTCTTCTGGTACGGCTGCCGGCAGGTGCTGGCGGGCACCATGACCCTGGGGACCTTCACCGCGTTTTTCGCGGCGATGATGTTCTTGATTCGGCCGTTCAAGCGGTTGGCCAAGCTCCACAGCGTCAATCAGCAGACCGTCGCGGCCGCCCTGCGGATCTTCGAAATCCTCGACGTGGAGCCGACCATCACGGAGCACCCCAAGGCCAAGACCCTGCCGATGTTTCGGCACGAGATCACGTACGACAAGGTGTCGTTCCAGTATGACAACCAGCCGGTCCTGCGCGGGGTGTCCCTCACGATCCCTCGCGCGGAGATCATCGCGCTGGTGGGCCCCAGCGGAGGCGGCAAGACGACGCTCGCCAACTTGTTGCCGCGCTTCTTCGATCCCACCTCGGGGCGGGTGCTCCTCGACGGCGTGGATCTGCGCCACGTGACGCTGGCCTCCCTACGCGGCCAGATTGGGTTGGTCACCCAGGAGACCACGCTCTTCAACGACACGGTGCGGGCCAACCTGGCGGTGGGCAACCCCTCCGCCAGCCTCTCCGAGATGGTGGAGGCGGCGAAAGTGGCCAATGCGCACGCCTTCATCAGCCGGATGCCGAAGGGGTATGACACCGTTGTGGGGGAGCGCGGGAGCCTGCTCTCCGGCGGGGAACGCCAGCGGCTGGCGATTGCGCGCGCGGTGTTGAAGAACCCGCCGATCTTGATTCTCGATGAAGCGACCAGCCAACTCGACGCCGCCTCCGAGCATCTCATCACCGAGGCCTTGGAGCGGGTCTGTCAGGAGCGCACGGTGGTGCTGATCGCCCATCGGCTGTCCACCGTGCGCCTGGCCCATCGGATCGTGGTGATCCAGGAGGGCCGTATTGTAGAGCAAGGCAGCCATGAGGAGCTGCTGAAGACGAGCGCGTTGTACCGGCGGTTCTGCGAGCTGCAGCTGATGCATCCGACTGCGAAGCTCGGAGAGTCCCATCACATGCCCCGTGATCTCTAACCGGGGTGCGTGAGGATCATCCATCGGAGCGCGCACGGAACACAAGGACACATCGCCCATGCCCACCTCACCGCTCACGCAGCAGTTGCTGGAGGCCGGCGTCCATTTCGGCCACCAGACCAAACGCTGGAATCCGAAGATGAAGCCGTTCATCTTCGGCAGCCGTTCGGGGATCTACATCATCGACCTGGAGAAGACCGAGCAGTTCTTGTTGCGCGCCGGCGAGGCGCTGGAAGGGTGGGCTTCCAAGGGCGACCTGATCCTCCTGGTGGGGACGAAGAAGCAGGCCAAGCGCCTCGTGGAAGAGGCGGCGCTGCGCTGCGGGATGCCGTATGTGACCTCCCGATGGCTGGGAGGCACCTTGACCAACTTCGCGGTGATCAAACGCAACATCGAGCGGCTGCTGCTGCTTCGCCGGCAGCGCGAGGAAGGGTATTTCGAGCGGCTGTCGAAGAAAGAAGCCAAGCGGCTGATGCAAGAGCTGACGAAGCTCGAGGAGCGCTACGCCGGCCTGGCCACGATGGACCGCCTGCCGGCGTGCGTGTACATCATTGATCCCAAGCGCGAGCAGAACGCCGTGCGGGAAGCCAACCGGCTGCGGATTCCGATCGTGGCGATTTGCGACACCAACGCCGATCCGGAGCTCATCAGCTACCCCATTCCAGGGAACGACGACGCCATCCGATCCATTCGCCTCATCACCACCTACGCGGCGGATCGCATCGAGGCAGCCCGTCACCAAGCCGGCATGGTGACGCCGTTGTCCGCCTCCGCATCCGACGCCACGGACGAGGAGCCGGATCCAGAGCCTGCGTCCGAGCCGACTCCCTGACGCGATGGGTATTTCCGTTGAGGCGATCAAAAACCTGCGCGAGAAAACCGGCGCGCCGATCGGCGATGTGAAGTCCGCCTTGGAAACCTGCCGGGGCGATGAAGCCAAGGCCATCGACTACCTGAAGCGCAAGGGCTTCGAAGCGGCCAAAACACGTCAGGGGCGTGCCGCGAAACTGGGCCGCGTCGAGGCCTACGTCCACCACGACGGGCGCGTCGGGGCGCTCGTCGAGGTCAACTGCGAAACGGATTTTGTCGCGCGGCTGCCGGAGTTTCAGCAGCTCTGTCGTGACCTGGGAATGCAAATCGCCTCCCAACAGCCCGAGACCCTCCAGGTCTTGCTCGAACAACCCTTCATCAAAGACCAGGGACAGACGATCGGCCAGTACGTCAGCAGCCTGGTGGCCAAGACGGGCGAGAATATCGTAGTCAAGCGGTTCGTGCGATTCGGCCTCGGGGAGGCACGCTGATGCCCTCAGCGACTCCCAAACGGCAGCGGGGCGCACCGCGGACGGCCGGCGCATCGCCCACGTATCGGCGCATCGTCTTGAAGCTCAGCGGGGAAGCCCTCCAGGGCAAGCTGGGATTCGGGATTGACGCGGGGGTGCTGAACGCCCTCGCGCGCCAGGTCAAAGAGGTCAAAGACTTGGGGGTCGAGGTGACGGTGGTCGTCGGAGGCGGGAACATTTTCCGGGGGCTCTCCACCTCCTCGGCGACGGGGATGGAGCGGGCCACGGCCGATTACATGGGGATGCTGGCCACCGCGATCAACGGCTTAGCACTCCAGGATGCGCTCGAACGGCTCAAGGTGCCCACCCGCGTGCAGACGGCCATCGAGATCGCCAAGATCGCCGAGCCCTACATCCGCCGCCGCGCGATCCGCCATCTGGAAAAAGGGCGCGTGGTGATCTTCGTCGGAGGGATCGGCAGCCCCTTCTTCACGACGGATACCACCGCCGCCTTGCGGGCCATCGAGATCGGGGCCGGGGTCGTGCTCAAGGCGACCAACGTGGACGGCGTCTACTCGGCGGATCCGGCGCGCAACCCGGGCGCCAAACGCTTCTCACGCCTGTCCTTCACCGAAGTCCTCAAGCGCAACCTGAAGGTGATGGATGCCACCGCCGTCAGCCTCTGTCGGGAGAACCGCGTGCCGATCATCGTGTTCAACCTGCATCGCCCCGGCAACATCCGCCGGGCGGTTTGCGGCGAGCCGGTCGGCACCATCGTCGACAACCGATGACCACCACCGCGACCCCTCAGCTTCAGAAGCTCGTGAAGGACACCGAAGACAAGATGAAGAAATCGCTCGAGGCGGCCACACGCCAGTTGGGCGAGATGCGGGGCGGACGGGCCAACCCGACGCTGGTGGAGCACCTCACCGTGTCCTATTACGGTGCGCCCACCCCCCTCAAGCAGCTTGCGGCGATTACCGCGCCGGAGCCCCGGATGCTCGTGGTGCAGGCGTGGGATGCGGGCGTGGTGCTCGAGATCGAGAAAGCCATCCTACAGTCCAACCTCGGCATCAGCCCGCAGGTCGACGGCAAGCTCATCCGTCTACCCATTCCTCCGCTCACCGTGGAGCGCCGCCAGCAACTGACGAAGCTGCTCCACCAGATGGCGGAAGAAGGCCGCATCACCGTTCGCACGATTCGCCGAGACGCCAACGAGGTGGTCAAGAAGCTCAAGGGAGAGAAGCAAATTTCTGAGGACGACGCCTTCAAGACCCAGGACGCGATCCAGAAGCTGACCGACCGATTCATCGGCCAGATCGACACCCTCCTCAAGTCCAAAGAGCACGACCTCCTCACCGTCTAGCCTTCCGGTTCTTCCTTACCAAGCCATCAGCCGTCAGCTCGATTGCTGTTTTCCCCGTCGAGGGCTCTGTTATAATAGCTTGCCGTTCTTTTACAATGTGGGCCGCTAGCTCATCAGGCAGAGCAAGGGCCTTTTAAGCCCTGGGTGCTGGGTTCGAGTCCCAGGCGGCCCATTCGCCTTTTCGCCGATGGCGAAAAGGCGAAAGTGACACGTGACAAGCGACAAGTGACAAGTTGGTGGAACCTCACTATCTGCTGACTGCTGACGAGCCTAGCGCGGATGGCTGTTCCTCCGAGCATCAAGAAAATCTCTGACACCGTGTGGGAGATCCCCACGTCCTACAAGCCGGGGATGCGGGTGCCCGCGCGCCTCTACGCCACCGCGAAGCTCCTGCGCGAGATGGACGACGGCGTCATCGACCAGGTGACGAACGTGGCCATGCTGCCCGGCATCGTGCGGTACGCCTTCTGCATGCCCGACGGCCACTGGGGCTACGGATTTCCGATCGGTGGTGTGGCTCCCATGGATGCCGAGGAAGGGGTCATTTCCCCAGGCGGAATCGGGTTCGATATCAACTGCGGCATGCGGTTGGTCGTCACGAACCTGACGTATGATGACGTCAAGCCCCACCTTAAGCGATTGGTGGATCGGCTCTTCGAGCGTGTCCCGGCAGGGGTGGGCTGTACAGGATTTCTGAACGTCCCGCAGCGGGAGTTCCGAGACGTCGTCGAGCAAGGCGCTCGCTGGTGCGTGAAGAAAGGGCTCGGCTGGGAAGAGGATCTGGAGCGCACCGAGGAGCGCGGGTGTATGGCCGGCGCGGATGCCGGGAAGATCAGTCAAAAGGCCGTCGAGCGAGGCTGCGACCAGATCGGGACGCTCGGATCAGGCAATCACTACCTCGAAATCCAAGTCGCCAAACCGGAGCACGTTTTTGACCACGAGATCGCGAAAGTCTTTGGCATCACGATTCCCCATCAGGTCGTGGTGATGTTTCACTGCGGTTCGCGCGGGTTTGGCCATCAGGTGGCGACGGATTACTTGCAGCGCTTTCTCCGGGCGATGCCGACGTACCACCTCAGCGTGCCGGACCGGGAGCTCGCCTGCGCGCCGTTTCGTTCGCCCGAAGGGCAAGACTATTTCGCCGCCATGCAGTGCGCCATCAACATGTCGTTTGCCAACCGGCAGGTCATCCTGCATCGCATTCGCGAGGTCTTCTCGGAGGTGCTCGGCCGAACACCCGAAGCGCTTGGCATGCGCATGGTGTACGATGTGACGCACAACACGGCCAAGCTCGAGCGCTACGTGGTCGAGGGAACCGCACGGCAGCTCCTAATTCATCGGAAGGGCGCCACACGCGCCTTCGCGCCAGGAGCGGACGACCTGCCGGAGGCGTATCGGCAGACCGGCCAGCCGGTCATTATCGGCGGCAGCATGGAGACCGGGTCGTATGTGCTCGTCGGGGTGCCCAGCGGAGAACAGACGTTCTTTAGCACCGCCCACGGCAGCGGGCGGACGATGAGCCGCGTCAAAGCCAAGAGGATTTACAACGGAAGACAGCTCCTGCAGCAGATGGAAGCGAAGGGGATTTATGTGCGCAGCGCCTCTTACGCGGGGCTCGCAGAGGAAGCCGGCGGGGCATATAAGGATATCGATGAAGTGATCGAGACCACCGAGCTGGCAGGGATCAGCAAGCGCGTGGCGCGGTTCACCCCAATCGGCAACGTCAAAGGCTGAGCGCCTCTGACGCCGACGGCTTCATGCGTGCGAGCGGGCGTCATGCCCTATGAGTTTTTGGAGGAGGTGGCCATTGCCGATGTGGCCTTCCGAGCCACCGGCCAAAGTCTGGAGGAGCTCTTGACCTCGGCGGCGGATGCGACCATGAACGCCATGGTCGATGATCTGGGGACGATCGATCGCACGACCACGAAATCCATCCATGTGGAAGACGAGGCCGAAGATCTGCTGCTGGTCAATTTCCTCCAGGAGTTGATTTATTACAAGGACGCCGAGCGCCTGCTCCTGCGTCCCGACAGGCTCCGCGTGGAGCGACATGGTCGTTGCCTCGTGCTGGATGCGGTCGTCTCAGGAGAACCGGTCAACCCCAAGAGACATGCGTTGAAGGTGGACGTGAAAGCGGTGACCTTCCACCGGCTTCGGGTCGAGCACACCCCCAGGGGGTGGGAAGCGATGGTCGTGCTGGATGTCTAGGGATCAGCATGTTGGACTTGAGATTACTGCGTGAACAACCGGAAGTCATCCGCGAGGCCATCAGGCGTCGAGGCCTGACGCTGTCGCTTGATGCGCTCCTTGAATTGGAGCAGACCCGTCGGACCCTGATCGGCACCATCGAAGGAGCTCGGCAGGCGCTGAAGCGCGGCTCGGAGGAGTTCGCGCGCCAGAAAACCAAAGGACTTGCCGCACCGCCTGCCACGCTGAAGCAGCTCTCGGATCAGATCGCCCAGGACGAACAGCAGCTGAGAGCTGTTGAGGAAGAGATCGTTTCCAAGCTGTCGTATGTGCCCAACATCCCGCATGAGTCCGTCCCCTCGGGCGATGCGAGTCACAATCAGGTCGTGCGCACGCACGGCACCCCTTCGACGTTCAGCTTTTCGCCGAAAACCCACATGGAGTTGGGAGCGGCCCTCGGACTGCTGGATCTTGAGCGGGCGGCCAAAATCGCCGGGTCGCATTTCCCGTTGTTCATCGATCGAGGCGCGAGGCTGGTGCGGGTGTTGATCCAATGGATGCTCGATGTGCAGACCAAGGAACACGGCTACACCGAGGTCTGGCCGCCGGCGTTGGTCAATCGCGCCTCGATGTTCGGCACCGGGCAGCTCCCGAAGTTCGAGGAGGATATGTACCGGCTCAAGGATGACGACCTCTTCTTGATTCCCACCGCGGAGGTCCCGGTCACGAATCTGCACCGAGACGACATCCTTGAGGAAGAGCGGCTCCCGCTGAAGTATACGGCGTACACCCCGTGTTTCCGGCGGGAGGCGGGATCGTACGGGAAAGACACCAAGGGGCTCATCCGCGTCCATCAGTTCGACAAGGTGGAGCTGGTGAAGCTTGCGACCCCTGAGACGTCCTACGAAGAGCACGAACGATTGGTGCGGGATGCCGAGGTGATCTTGCAGCGTCTGGGATTGCACTATCGGGTCGTCTGTTTGGCATCAGGCGATCTGGGGTTTGCCGCGGCGAAATGTTACGACCTGGAAGCATGGGCGCCGGGCCTTGCGCAGTACCTGGAGGTGTCGAGTTGCAGCAACTTTGAGGCGTTTCAAGCGCGGCGGGCGAGCATCCGGTATCGCCAGCGCGGCTCAAAGAAACTCGCCTACGTCCATACGCTCAACGGCTCCGGTGTGGCGCTGGCTCGGACGCTGATTGTCCTCCTGGAAACGCACCAGCAGGCCGACGGGCACATCCGCATCCCTGAGCCTTTACGGCCGTACCTCGATGGGCAAAATCAAATCTAAGGTCTCCGAGTGGGTCTCGCGCCTCATCAAGGGGCTGATGGTGGTGATCCTGCTGCCCGTGGTCATCGGGCTCTTGCAGGGCATGCGCGAGCAGTTGGGGCTCATCAGCACATCGGCCGGCAGCGCCCGCCAGTGGATTGAATGGGGGTTGGCCGCCTACGTGGGCATCCATGTGGTGTTGTATCGGCCGGTGGCGCTGTTTCGCGCAAGCCACGCGCTCTTCTCGGCGATGGCGGTGTGGCTCTTCGGCGGGCAGGTCGCCAGCACCGAGCAGCCCCAGAAAGCGTCCCCCACGGGTCGTACGACCAAGCGCGAGCCGTCGGAAAAAGGCCAGCGCCGCCCGCAGGGATCGGTCCTCGTGGCGTTCAGCCCCTACGTGGTGCCGGTTTACACGGTGCTTTTGTGCCTGGTCGGTTGGGGACTGAGACAGTGGGTGGAGCGCGCGACTCTTGAGGTGCCCTTGTATGTGGCCATCGGGATGTCGCTCGCGTTCCACTGGCTCATGACGGCCGATGAGCTGCAGGAGCAGCGTCGAGCCTGGCACATGGAGACCTATCTGCTGGCCGTGAGCTTGGTCTTCGGCGTGACCCTCGTGGTCACAGCGGCGTGCCTGCCGCTGGTGGCCCCGGAGCTCTCCTTTGTCCAGATGCTCGGCACCGGCCTGACGCAGGCGCAGGCGATCTACACGACGTTCATTCAGCGATTGTTTTTGTAGGAATGGGGAATGTGGAGGAGTGGCTCGAGCGGCCTAAGGCGGCGGTCTTGAAAACCGTTGTCCACGCAAGTGGACCGCAGGTTCGAATCCTGCCTCCTCCGTTTAGGACAGGTTGCGTAGGAGAGGTATCCAAGTGGTTGACGGAGCCGCTCTCGAAAAGCGGTAGGCCCGCAAGGGTCTCGTGGGTTCGAATCCCACCCTCTCCGCCACATGCGTGTCAATCATCGGGGTGGTGTAATGTTCCACGTTACACAGGAGGAAGGCTTTTTCCGCTAAAATGGAGAGGTGTCCGAGTGGCCGAAGGACCACGACCGGAAATCGTGTAGCCACCCACAAGGTGGCTCGTGGGTTCGAATCCCACCCTCTCCGTGTCTGAGCAATCGATGAGCGACCCAACCGTGCAATTTACAGACGCCAAGTGGATGGGGCTGAGCGAGAAGCTCCTCGACCGCCTCCGGGGCAAGATGACGCTGATCCAAGACCAGCAGGAGCGGCATGCGCTGGCCGCGGACGCCTTGGATGATGTGTCGGGCGAGTTAGGCGATGAGCTGCGGGTGCGTTTGGCCGACGAGCCAACCCGGAAGGCCTTCTTGCGCGCCTTCATCTCCTACGAGCTCATTGAGGAGTTCCTCCAAGATCCCCTCGTGGAAGATATCATGATCAACTCAACCGAATCGATCTTCGTGCACAAGACCGGGCAGGGACTGGTCAAGACCGAGAAGCGGTTTCCCAACAACCGGGCCCTCGAGATGTTTGTCAACAAGCTGATCGTCTTCGGGGGCCGCGCGGAGTTGTCGCAGATCAACGATGTGGAGCTCTCGGAGGTCCGCGGGCGGGTGAACATCGTCCGCTCGCCGTTCGGCCCCCAGGTAACGATCACTCGCGCGAAGGAGCGGGCGCTGAGCATCATCGAGCTCATCGACAAGGGGCTGTGTACCTACGAGCTAGCGGCCCAGCTCTGGATCTACGTGGAGGGGCTGTCGATCCGTCCGGCGAATCTGCTGATCTCAGGGGAACCAGGCGCCGGGAAGACGACCTTGCTCAACGCGCTGCTGAGTTTTGTGCCCTGGTCCCACCGGATGGTGGTGATCGAAGATACCCTGGAGCTCAACACCAAATTCCTCGAGGCCTGTTCGCGACTCGAGAGCTCCGGCAGCCTCACCATGGAGGCCCTGGTGAAGAACAGCCTCCGGATGCGGCCCGACCGCATCATCATCGGCGAGGTCCGGGGGCGGGAAGCGCGCGACCTCATGACCGCCATCAATCTGGGCAAGTACTGCATGGGCACCCTCCATGCCTCCACCGCCCGCGAGACGCTGCTGCGGTTGCAGAATGAGCCCATGAACGCCCCCGAGACGCTCACGAACCTAGTGGATGTGTTGATCGTCCTGAAGCGGCTGAATCTCTGGGGGCAGATCACCCGCGTCGTCGGCGAGGTGGTGGAAACATCCGGGATGGAAAAGAACGTGGTGTTGCTCTCACCGGTTTGGACCTATGACAGCGCGCGCCATCGAGCCGTGGAGACGTCCCCCAGCAGCGCCTATCGTGATCGTCTGGCGCAAGCCTCGGGGTTTTTGGCCTCGCACATCATCGCCGAAACCGTCCGCCGGGCGAACATCTTGCGGCTCCTGCATACCAAGCTGCGGGTGAGTGATGTCCATGAGGTGACGAAGTTCTGCCAGCTTTACGTCGCCGATCCGGACAAAGCCATCGAGCAGCTTGGCGTCACGGCGAAAGAACTTGAAAGAAAGTCATCCTAGCATTTCTTCCACTAAGCGACGACGCGCCCATAGCTCAATTGGATAGAGCGTCGGCCTGCGGAGCCGAAGGTTAGTGGTTCGATCCCACTTGGGCGCATTTCATTTGAGCCTTATGGCCACAAAACTCGATGAGCAGTACATTCGGGAGGCGCTGAAAGAGGCGCAGGATGCCTTGAAAGCGCGCGAGAAACCCGTCGGGGCGGTGGTCGTCCAGCGGTCCCGCGTGATCGGCCGCGCGCATCACCAGACGAAAGCCCTGCGGGATCCCACCGCGCACGCCGCGATCATCGCCATCACCCAGGCGGCGAACACCGTCGAGTCTGAGCAACTGGCCAACGCCACGCTGTACGTCACGCAAGAGCCGTGCTGCATGTGTGTGGGGGCGATGCTGCTTGGCGGGATCAATCGTCTGGTGTTCGGGGCCGATGACGTGAAGCAGGGCGCCTGCGGTTCGGCGATTGATCTGCCGGCCAATGAACGGCTGAACCGCAAGCTGACCGTAACGAGAGGCGTGTTGGCCGGCGACTGCGCCGCCATCTTACGCAAATCGACCGTCGGATCTCGAGCCTAATGCGTGGGAGAGGTAGCCAAGTGGTCGACGGCGGCGGTTTGCTAAACCGCTGTACGGGGGAAACCCCGTACCGAGGGTTCGAATCCCTCCCTCTCCGCCACATGCTCCGTGATCGCTACGTGTGTGTAATGTTCAATGTGGAATGTGGAACATTACACAGGACTGTAGCGCTTGCATGAGTTATATTCCGCTCGCCCGCAAGTACCGGCCGCAGACGCTTGAGGAGCTCATCGGCCAAGCCCATGTGACCGACACCCTCAGCCGGGCGATCGCCTCCAAGCGGATCGGCCAGGCCTATCTCTTCGCGGGGCAGCGCGGGGTGGGGAAGACCTCCGCGGCGAGGATCCTCGCGAAGAGCCTCAACTGCGCGAAGGGCCCGACGCCGAAACCCTGCCAAACCTGCACGAGCTGCCGGCAGATCACCGCCGGCTTAAGCCTCGACGTCATCGAGGTGGACGGGGCTTCCAACCGCGGGATTGACGAAGTCCGCGCCTTGCGGGAGACGGTCAAGTACGCCCCGTCCCACGGCGCGTTTCGCATCTACATCATCGACGAAGTCCACCAGATCACCCACGACGCCTTCAACGCGCTCCTCAAAACCCTCGAAGAGCCTCCGGCGCACGTGAAGTTCATCTTCGCCACCACCGCGCCACACAAAGTCCCTCCAACGATCCTCTCGCGATGCCAGCGATTCGATTTCCGGCGGATCGAGGTCAAGACGATCGTCGAGGTGTTGCAGCGCATGGTCAAGGCTGAGAAGGTCGCCGTCGACGAGGCGGCGCTCTATACCATCGCCCGCGCCGCCGAAGGCAGCCTCCGGGATGCCGAGGTGATCTTGGAGCAAGCGATGAGCTTCTGCGAGGCACGCATTCGTGAAGAAGACGTCGCGCAGTTGCTGGGAGGCCTTGAACAGGATGTCCTGTTCCAATGGGCGCAAGCCGTGCTGGACCGCGATGCCTCGACGGCCGTCACCCTCTTGACCCAACAAGTGAATCTTGGCAAGGACGTCAGCCGCTTGTTGGCTGATCTCCTCATGCACCTGCGGCATCTGCTCGTGGCGACGACGCTCAATAAAGCCGCTGACCGGAAGCGGCTGCTCGCCCAATTGATCGACGTGCCGGAGGACATCCTGAACCGCCTGGAAGCGCAAGCCGCTCGCACCAACGCCCAGGAGCTGCTGATGATGATGCAGGTGCTGACGGGCGCCTATGACGTGGCTCGCCGCAGCCCGTTTGCCCAGGCGGTGGCGGAGCTGGTCCTCATTCAACTGGCGACGAGGGAGTCCTGGGTGTCGCTGGATCAGGCACTCGAACGGCTGGAACAACTGGCGCGCACCCTTCCGCCCTCAGAGGACGAGGAGAACCTTCCACCTCCCCCTGCCGCGACGATCCATCCTGCAGCGATGGCGAGCCCCCTGCCTGCGCCCCCGCCGCTTCCCCCATTCTTGCTTTCGCAAGAAAGCTCGGGGGTGCGGGGGCAGGCAGGCCTCGTGGCGTTCGAAGAAGTGGCGAGTCGATGGGAGGCGTTCCTGGAGCGCCTGGGGAAGCGGAAAATGTCCCTGGCTTCGTACCTGATGGACGCCAAGGTGCTTGGCATCGACGGCGAGAAAATTCAGATCGGCATCCCGTCGGTGGCGCTGCACCAGGAGGTCCTCAGCGAGCCGGAGAACATGCGGGTGATTGCAGGGGTGATGAGCGAGCTCTTCGGTCGCTCGCTGGCCGTGACGTACGCGACCCTGCCGGATCTCCCCTCCCCACCGCCCGCACCCAAGGCTGAGGCGATCAGCGCAGCGAATGCGTCGGCCTCCGCTCCTCCAGCCGCACCCGCTCCCCCCATGCCGCCGATCGTGCAGGAGATCGTGAATCTGTTTGACGCGACGATCGTCAAGCCGCAATCGTCAAGGCCAGCGACGTCTTGAGGCCCGGAATGGCGAACTACGCGCGTTCGTTTTTGCGATTGCTTGAGGCGCTCGAGAGGCTGCCGGGAATCGGGCCGCGGTCGGCGGAACGCATCGCCTTTCATCTGCTGCGCGTTCCCAAGGAACAGGCTCAGCAGCTCGCCCAGTCGATCCGCGAGACGAGGGAAGGGCTGACGTTCTGCGAGGTGTGCTTCAACCTGACCGAATCAGCCCGCTGCGAGATTTGCCAGGACGCCTCGCGGGATCCTTCGATCCTCTGCGTCGTCGAGGAGCCGAAGGACGTGCTGGCCATTGAGAAAACCGGGGTCTTTCGAGGATTGTATCACGTGCTGATGGGGGCCGTGGCTCCGCTGGATGGCATCGGGCCGGAGCTGTTGAAGATCGACGAGCTACGCCGGCGGATTGCGGAGGGGACGGTGCAGGAAGTGGTGATCGCCACCGACGCGGATAAAGACGGCGAAACCACCGCCGCGTATCTCGGGAAGCTGCTCGCGTCTCACGATGGCCTGCGCGTCACCAGGCTGGCGCTGGGCCTTCCGCTCGGCAGCCATCTGGAGTACGCCGACCACGCGACGCTCGCCCGCGCGCTCGAGGGTCGTCGAGCCCTGTAAGCCGTCAGTGACCTGTTGTCCCCCAGACCTTCCGCAGGAATCCCGCACGGCCTGAGCCCTCGTGATACAGTTTGTAGCGAAGCGAGTGCTTCTTGTAGTAGTCCTGGTGGTAGTCCTCGGCGGGGTAGAAGGTTGAGGCGGGAAGGATCTCGGTGACAATTGGACTCTTGAACTTTCCGGAGGCAGCGAGCTGTTGCTTAGAGGCCTCCGCGAGTTGCCGCTGTTGCTCGTCGTGGTAGAAGATCGCCGTGCGGTACTGCGAGCCGTGATCGGCAAATTGCCCGTCGGGCTGGGTCGGATCAACGTTGCGCCAGAGCACCTCAAGTAACTGCTCGTAGCTGATCACAGCACTGTCGTAGCGCACCTCGATCGCCTCGGCATGTCCCGTCGTTCCTGCGGATACTTCCTGGTAGGTCGGATGCTCCTTGGTGCCTCCCGTGTAGCCCGACGTCACGGAGACCACACCCTCCAACTGTTCGAACGGTCCCTCCATGCACCAGAAACATCCGCCGGCAAACACGGCCTTCTGCATCGTGCTCATGGTCTGTGAGCTCTCCTGGGCTGAGGCGGCTTGTGTGAGGAGGAGCAGGAGGCCGGTCATCCGCCCGCTCCTCCGACGCATGTCAGGGAATCAAGACGATGTGGCCGTACGCGGGCGGCTGGAGGACGGCGCGGTGGGCGGAGGCGGCTTGCGCGAGGGGAAATTCTTTGCCGACGATCGGCCGGAGATGACCTTGTTGGAGGCCGCTCACCACAGCCGCGTGGATCTTCCGGTACGCCGCCTTCGTCACGTTACGCAACCGCATCCCGAAGATCGAGCCGGTCGTCCACATCAGCTGGCGCGGGTCGATCTCAACCGTCCCGCGGCAGCCGATCACGACCACGCGACCGTTGAACGCCAGGACCTTCAGATCATCCGCGAGGTTCTCATTCGCCAGCATCTCCAGGATCACGTCCACCCCTCGGCCGCGCGTCAGCCGTTTGATCTCGTCATAGTGTCCTGGATCGTGATGATCCAGGACGACCTGCGCGCCTTGTGCCTTCGCGAGGCGTCGGCCCTCCTCTGATCCTGCGGTGGCGATGATCCGCGCCGCCCTCCCCCGCAGCCATTGAAGCGCCGCCGTGCCCACGCCGCCGCTTCCACCGTGCACCAGCACCGTGTCGCGCCGTTTGAGCTTCGCGCGGAGGAACAACGCCCCGTACGCGGTCACATACGGGATGCCGATTGAGGCGCCTTGCGCGAAGGTCACCGAGTCCGGAAGGGGCTGCACATGCAGCGCCTCGAACAACGCCTGCTCGGCATACGCCCCGCTGAGGCAGCGAGCCCCGTAGACTCGGTCCCCGATCTTTACGTGCAAGACGCCTTCGCCCACGGCCTCGACGAGGCCCCCGGCATCAGCCCCCGGCGTGTACGGCACCTCGGGATGATAGCCATACTGTCCGGCTCGCACGTAGGTGTCGACGGGATTGACCCCCGCCGCCTTGACCCGCACGAGCACTTGTCCCGGCCCTGGCGAGAGCGGGGAAGCCTCCTCCACCCGCATCACCTCCGGTTCGCCAAGTTCCGACACCCGGATTCGCTTCATCGCTCACACGCAAAGACCCCTTTCCGCATGCTCGCAGAAAGGGGTCTCACGGCCATCAACGTTCCGTCACTAACGCGCCGCCACGGCCACTCGCTCGTCCTCAACCTCCGTGGGCGCGTTCGGCATCGTGGAGGGTGCGAGCTCCACCTCCTCGCCCTGGTCACTTGGGCTCGTCACGGGCTCTCTCGTGATGACCGTCGCGGTACCTGTCTCGGCTCGACGGAGCGCGCGCAGATAGCGCAGCATCAGCGCGAGATAGCGGCTATGCTTGCTCACGATCTCCCACAGATAGCGCCCGTAGAAGATCGTCGGATGCTCGCGGGGCAGGCCAGGCCGCCGGTCGTGACGGTATTTCAACCGGAACAGACCGCCTTCAAGCGGGTGGACGTGCTCGATGCGCGCGCACGCATGAAAACAGAACAGCTTCATCATCATCCCCCGCGGCGGGAATCCCCACGCGGTCCCTCGGCGGATCAGCGTTTCGGCGTGCGCCGGCGTGTAATACGCCTCCCAGGCCTGCTGGTAAATCCCCTGCCATGCCTGGCGGGACATCTTCGGGTGCGCCGTCGTGACGTGCGCGAGATCATACCGGTTCATGTCCTCATCCATCGCGACCACCCGATCCGTGAGCGCTCGGTGGTCCTGCGATCCGGGAAGCGGCGTGAGGATGAAGAACTCCAGGAGGTCGATGGGCAGCTCGCGCTGAATCGTCCGGATGTCCCGCAGGATGCTCTCGGGGGTGTCCGCCGGAAACCCCAGGATGTAGCCGGCCAGGGTGAGGGCGCCGACCGCATGCCAGGCGTCCAGCATGGCCCGGTACTTGCCGATGGAATTTTGCCGCTTCTGCGCGCTGAGGAGGGAGTCCGGATTGATGTTCTCCAGCCCGATGAACACGCGGTTCACCCCCGCGCGTCCCGCCTTCTCGATGAAACCCTGGATCTGGTGGCTGAGGGTATCAACCTGGATGATCAGCCTGATCGAGAACCCCTCCACCTCCCGCAGCGCGATCAACCGGTCGAGGATGGGCTCCCACTCCGTGTTCCTGGCGAAATTGTCATCGCTGATGAAGAAATTTGATACGCCCTGCGCGGCGTTGGCCCGCACGATCCGCTCCACGTCATCCGCGCTGCGATGGCGGGATCGGCGCCCCTGCACGTTGATGATGGTGCAGAAGCTGCATTGGAAGGGGCAGCCGCGTCCCGCCTCAAAGCTCGTCTTCGAGCCGGTTCGCCGATGGATGACCTCCGCCGGCAGATAGGGCACCGGGCTGCCCTCCAGGGCCGGCAGGTCCTTCATATAGTTGTACAGCGGGTGCAGCGACTGGCGGAAGGCATCCTGGAGCAGCGCATCCATGCGGCCTTCCAGCTCGCCCGCGAAGAGGGAAATGCCGAGGTCCAGCGCTTCCTGCAGATCCGGGGGAAGGGTCGGCAGCATGGCGAGGCACCCGCTCACGTGGAACCCCCCGATGCACACCTGGAGGCCCTCCGCGCGAAGGCGGCGGGCCACGTCCATCGCCCGGGGATATTGATTGGACTGGACGCCGACCAGCGCGACGAGCCCTCCGCCGTCGGCTGATCGGATCAGGCGGACGATCCGCTCGACCCGGATGCGGGTGTTGGTTTCATCATAGGCATGCAGCCGAATCGCCACATCGCATCCGAGCACGTGGCGACTTGCTGCATCGAGGGCGAGGCCATAGAGGATCGCGAGCGTGTTGGAGGGAATCGAGGAACGCAGCCACTGGATGACGTAGCCGTCGTCATCATAATGCGACGGCTTGATCAGCACCACGTGGAACGTCTTCTTCTTGCCAGAGGTTCCGCGCGCGCTCATCCACCCTCACGGTGTCGAGGAGCGAGCGCGCTCTCGCCGTCTCGCCTCGACGTGATCACTTCGGTCCCGGCCGGTTACCGGCCGCTGCTCTTGCGCTTGGCAAAACACTCCTTGCAGTAGACCGGGCGGTCTCCGCTCGGCTTGAAGGGGACCTCACATTCCTTTTGACACTCGGCGCAGGTGGCTTTGTGCATCTCCCGAGGCCGCCCGCCGAATCCGCCGCCACCGCCGTACCCGCCGCCAAATCCACCCCCACCCTGCTGAAACGCCATCGTTCCCTCTCCTCTGTTCACCCCACCCACCTCAAAGAGACTTCCGACACCCAGCCTCTTTGCCCCTACTATAGCAGAAAGCGGCTCATAATCCGAGCTTTTCCATGGAGCCGGGCGTGGTGGCTCAGCGGGCTGTGACAGCCCACACGATGCCCAGGATGCCCCGGCGGACCATCATGACCGCGATAGCGGCCAGCAGCAGCCCATTGATGCGGGAGATCGCCCTCGTCCCGCCCACGCCCAGGATTCGGATGAGCCAGTCCGCCTTCGCAAACAGCCACCACATGAGCGCCATGTTCAGGAGGAAGGCGAGCATCGTCGGTGCCGCCCCCTGGGTATCGAGCAGGATCAGCATCGTGGTCAGCACAGCCGGGCCGGCGATCAGCGGGGTTCCCAGCGGCACGACCCCCACCTCGTCTTTCGGCCACCGGCCGATCCGCTCAAAGCCGAGCATGATGAGGATCGCCACCACGAGCAAGAGGAGTCCGCCGGCCACCAAGAAGTCCGGGACCGAAATCCCCAGCGTCACGAAGATCCCTTTCCCGATGAACAGAAACGTGGTCACGGCCGCGCTGGCGGTGAGGAGCGAGGCCCGCACCACCTTGCTGCGCTGGGTCTTCGTGAAGCCCTGGGTGAGGGCGATGAAGGTCGTGACGTTGCTGAAGGGCTCAATCGCCACGAAGATGGGAATGAAGGTGAGCGCGAGGGTATGGAGGTCCACGGTGCCAAGCGTCATAGCAACCTTATGACAGCACACATCAGTGTTACGCTAGGAAAGATCGGGGTTCGTACGACGGAAGGCCAGCGCAGCCAGCGCGCCGCCCGCGAGGTTCGCCACCAGGAAGATCCACAGGTTGCCGACTGAGCTCAGCCCCAAGAGGGTGATGCCGATGGCGACCGCTGGGTTGAACGCCCCGCCGGAAATGCCGCCGCCGGCATAGACGGCCGCCACCAGGGCAAAGCCAATGGCCAGGCCAAAGTAGGAGTTCCCCGCGGATTTCTTGGACGTGGTCACGTTCAGCACGACGAACGCCAGCGCAAAGGTGAACAAACACTCCACCAGCAACGCTGGCAGGACCTGGGGTGCCAGCGCGCTCACGTAGCTGCCCCGCTTACACACCCCGACCAGCAGCGCCGCCAGCACCGCGCCGAGGACCTGCGCGCCCATGTAGGACGGGACGTCTTTGGCCTCGCACTTGCCCCGCATCCACACGGCCAGCGTCACCGCCGGGTTGTAGTGCCCGCCGGAGATGGGCCCGCCCGCGTAGACCATCACCATGAGCATCGCGCCGATCGCCATGGGGGCCATGGCGCCGGCTCCGGGCGCGATCACCGTCAACCCAATGACCAGCACCAGGAAGAAGGTTCCGATCAGCTCGACGAGGGCTTTGTGCATGCCGACCTCCGCGTTCAATCACCTGGCGCCCGGCGACCGCCGCACGCCCACGCTGCTGCTGCCTGACCGCATTCTACCACGCCAGCCTCTCACGCAAGAAGCGCATCGCGCGCTCCACGGCCCAGGACGTCGCACGACTTGGCCAGCGGCCGCTGATAAAGCCCGCGTGCCCTCCGGAGCGGGGAAACTCCGCGGTGAGGTGGACATTCCGCGCGATGGCCTCCCGAGGCAAGGCCTCACCGGGGAAGAAGGGATCGTCTTCGGCATTGATGAGGAGGGTGGGCCGCCGGATCGCGCTCAGCCTGCCGACGGAGCTGGAGGCGTGCCAATACGTCCGGCCGTCTTGGAAACCATGCAGCGGGCCGGTGACCACGTGATCAAATTCCGCAAGGGTTCGCACCGCGCCAAGACGCAGGGGATCCACCAAGTCCGGATACCGTGCCAGCTTCGCAACCGTCTTCTGCTTGAGGCTGCTCACCAAATGGCGCATGTAGAGCCGGCTCATGCCGCGTTCCATATAGCGAACCGCAATCCCCAAATCAAAGGGTGTGGAAATCGCGCTGGCCGCACGCACGGCTTGCGGGACCTGCGCGCCGCGTTCGCCCAAATATTTCAGCAAGACATTCCCGCCAAGCGACACCCCGACACACCCCATGGCACGCGTGGGATGCTCCGCGGTCATCCGGTCGATCACCCACCCGAGTTCCTCGCTGTCTCCTCCATGGTAGGCACGGCGCAGCCGGTTTGGTTCACCGCTGCAGGAGCGAAAGTTGATGCCCACCGCCTCCCATCCGACGCGGTGGGCCGCGGCCATCAACCCAAGGACCGGCTTCGATCGTGAGGACCCCTCGAGTCCGTGCAGCACGATCAACGCCGGAGCACGCGCGGTCCCCTCGGCTCGGTCGATGTCCAAGAAATCCCCATCCGGCGTCTCCCATCGCTCCCGCGTGAGCGGCACAGGCGGAGTCGGATGAACCAGCGCTCCCCACAGGGTCTGCGCGTGTCGCCCACGACACCACCAGGCCGGCCGAAACGAGGTGATCATGCAATCCTCAGCACCGCGAATTACCGGTAGTTCTCTACTTGGATGGGAAAGCCGAAGTCTCGCTGCTTCAAGGCCTGGATGACCGCCTGCAACGCATCAATCTGCTTGCCCGCGACGCGCACCGAGTCGCCGTCAATACGGGCTTGGACTTTGATCCCCAGGTCCTTGATCGCCTTCGTGATCGCTCGCGCGTTCTCTGACGACAACCCCTGCTGGAGCGTGGCCTGCTGCTTCATGCTTCCGCCCGGCAACGGCTCCGGGGGATTCCACTGGAAGGCCTTGAGCGGCACCCCCCGCTTGGCCAGCTTGCCCTCCACGACCTCCACCACGCTCCTGAGCTGTGCTTGATGATCGCCCGTCACCTTCAGCACCGCCGGCGACTCCTCGAAGGTGACGCTCGCACTGCTGCCCCGGAAGTCAAATCGGGTCGCGATCTCTTTGTGCGCCTGCTGGATCGCATTGCGCACCTCTTGGAGGTTCACCTTCGAGACGATGTCAACACTATGCTCCGCCGCCATGATGCTATTCTCCCCCAACAGCCTGGACTTCGCCACTGAGAAATGACACGGTCCACTAACGCGTTTCCGTGATTACGATGAGGGCTTCGGTGCGGAGTGATGGGCCTCCACGAACAGCCTCAGCCGATTCAGGAGGCCGATCCGCACCTGCCGAAACGCCTGGAGCCGCTCTTCCTCGCTCCCTTGCACGGCGGTGGGATCCGAGAAACTCCAGTGAAGGCGCACCGGCGCTCCAGGAAACACCGGGCAGGATTCCTTTGCGCTGTCGCACACCGTGATGACGTAGTCGAAGGATTGGCCGGCGAACTCCGTGACCGACTTCGAGCGGTGGCGGGAGATATCGATGCCGATCTCCGCCATGGCCTTGATCGTCAACGGATTGACCGTGGCCGGGTGCGTCCCGGCGCTGTGGACCTCAACAGTTCCTTTCACCAGGTGGCGCAGCAGCCCCTCCGCCATTTGCGACCGGGCACTGTTGCCGGTGCAGAGGATTAAGACGCGTTTCATCATGGCTGCTGTCCGGGAGAAGAAACGCGTGCGGAACCCGAGCGAAACATTCACCAACCAGATCATGACCGGGACCTCAATCAAAGGACCGATGACCGTGGCAAAGGCCGCCTCCGAGTTAATGCCAAAGACGGCGATGGCCACCGCGATCGCCAACTCGAAGTCATTGCTGGCCGCGGTGAGGGCGACCGTCGTTGTCTGCGGATAGTCGCCCCGCAGCATCTTGGCGACGAAGAACGTGATCAGGAACATCACGACGAAATAGAGCGCCAAGGGCACCGCGATCCGGAACACGTCGGAGGGCAACTGGACAATCAGCCCGCCCTTGAGGCTGAACATCACCACAATGGTGAAGAGCAGCGCGGTCAGCGTCAGCGGGCTCATCACGGGGAGGAAGCGTCGCTCATACCACTCGACCCCTCGCAGCCGCAGTCCGACCACGCGGCTGGCCAAGCCGGCCAGGAACGGAATGCCGAGATAGATGAAGACCGTGTTGGCGATCTCGCCCATGCTCACGTCAACCGCCGCCCCCTGGACCCCCACGAGCGGCGGCAGCACGGTGATGAAGATCCACGCGTAGACGCCGTAGAGCAACACTTGGAACGCCGCGTTGAACGCGACCAGTCCGGCCGCCAGGTCCCGATCGCCTTCCGCCAGATCGTTCCAGACCAACACCATGGCGATGCACCGGGCCAGTCCCACCAGAATGAGTCCGACCGCGTAGCCTGGAAGATCGCGCAGCAAGGTGACGGCCAGCGCGAACATCACCACCGGGCCGATCACCCAGTTCATGAACAGCGACAGCGCGAGAATCCGGCCATGCTTGAGTACCGTCCAGAACTTCTCGTACCGCACTTTCGCCAGCGGCGGGTACATCATGAGAATTAAGCCGATGGCAATCGGCAGGTTGGTCGTTCCCACCTGGAAGCGATGCCACCACGCCTCAACGCCGGGGAAGGCCCACCCGAGCCCCACCCCCACGGCCATCGCCAGGAAAATCCACGCCGTCAGCCATCGATCCAGCCACGAGAGCTGCTTTGGGCACGCTGCGTCCATCAGCACCGGATCGCTTTCTCCAGTAAGGCCTGTCGATCCACCTTGAATTGGCCCACCTCATCACCCAAACAGGTTCCGACGCATCCGAGCAAAGCCTGGTGCAGTTTCCCGCCTGGCTTGGCGAGCCGGTAGTTCGCCCGCGCCCCTTCCTCCCAGCTGTCCACCAACCCGGCCCGCTTCAAGTAGGCCAGATGGCGCGAGACGGTCGATTGGGGCAACTTGAGCACGGCGATGAGCTCGCAGACGCAGAGCTGCCGCGCGCGCAGCAGATTGAGGATGCGCAACCGCGTCGGATCGGCGAAGGCTTTGAAAAGCCGGTTGGATTGGAGCAAGGCGTTCGGCGCCATCTATTATATCCGTCTAGACGGATATAATATCGGCCCGACGGGTCCGTGTCAATCTGTTGGGGGATTCGCGCGCCTAGAAAGCCTGAGCCCCTTGCGACATGCTCACCGCAAGGGGCTCAGGTTCGAGTCACGAATGGCTCCCCGGAGTGTCGGCTCGAAGCGCGCTCCTCTGGGATGAAATCCCGATCAGGATCACGCCCGGGCGGTGGAATCACAAGCGGATTGAAGTGCTTACCGCCTAGCGGCTGCGCCCGCTATGGGTAATAGATCCCCCATCCTACTGTCTGATCAGCCCTTCTCGAAGGAGCAGCAGCCCGAAGAGGACGAACAGGACCGTCGCACCGATCTTGATGGCACGCTCAGGCAGCCGCCGCCCCAGTATGGACCCGATCACCACCGCCAGGCCATCGGCTACCACCATGCCAAGAGACGAGCCCAGCCAGACAGGAAGGAAGACGCCTGATTCTGCGGCCAAGACGGCGGTGACCAGCTGCGTCTTATCGCCCATTTCGGCCAGGAAAAACGACACCGCCACCGTGATCAAGGGATGCCCGAACCGTTTCTCTTCCGTACCGCTCAATGCATCACCGCGCGCTGTCCAGAGCCCAAAGCCGATGAACGACACCCCGGCTGCAATCTTGATCCAGTGCACCGGCACCAGCAGCAGCGTGGCCCCGCCCAGTGCCACGGCTAAGGCATGGTTGGCGAGCGTCCCCAGCAACACGCCGCCGAGCACGTGCCGGACGGGCAACCGCGCAGCGAAGGCGAGTGTCAGGAGTTGGGTTTTGTCCCCCATCTCCGCCGCGGTGATAAGGAAGAGTGCCTTCAAGAAGGTTGCCATTGAGTCTCTATGGGTTCCGTCTCCGTTCTCTGGTGGTCGTGCCGTCGAGCAAGATTGCAGTATAAGGCCTGCGAATGGCAGGTGGTGGTTTCAAGCTGGATCGTGCAATGCGCGATCCGGAATCGTTCACGGAGCATCTGCCGAGCCGTCCGCAAGAGCTCGCGGCTGTCGCCGATGGTCATGTCGTTAACCAGGAGTTGGCAGGTCAGCAATCGCAGCGTGGGACTCACCGACCAGATATGCAGATCATGGACATTCTTGACTCCGGGAACGGCGCAGAGCGCGTCCGCCACCTGCCCGGACTGAATCGTGCCTGGCACGTGATCCAGGAGAATGGCGGTACTCTGCTTCAAGATGGATTTTGTCCCGAGTAGCACCGCCACGCCGATGCCAAGACCGATCAGCGAATCCACGGCCGTCCACCCTGTTCGGGCGATGACAAAGCCTCCCACCACCGGCGCGAGAGAGATCGCCGCATCGCCAAGATTGTGAAGGTAGGCGGTTTGGATATTCAGATTGCCGCGGCTCGAGGCCCGCAAGCTCATGGCGACGGCTAGGTTCCCAACCGCCGCCGCCAAGGCCGTCACCAGCATCACGATGCCATGGACCGATTGGGGGCGCATCAGCCGTTGGATCATGTCGGCCATGAGCCAAAGCGTGATGAGGATCAAGGCCGAAGCGTTCACCCAGCCAGCGAGGGCTTCTGTTTTGTGGAATCCGAATGTCTTGGTATGCGACGCGGGGCGGTTTGCAAGGCGGTAGGCCTAGAACGTTAGGATGAGCGTGGCCTCGTCGATGAGGTTATGGAGGGCGTCGCTGAGCAGGCCAAGGCTGTTGGCGTACTGGCCCACAACAAGCTCAACAGCGATCACAAGCGTGTTCAGGGCCAGCGCGATCTTCAGCCGGCCTTCGACAGTGCGCTGAAACTGTGCGGCTTGATTGGTGGATTGCACAACGCTCATCGAAGGTCTTGCTTCAGTGCGCCGTGTGACATCTGGCTGGCCTTTCGCGCGGCGGCGATCGCCTCCTCATAGCGACGCGCTTCCAACGCCTCGTACGCTGTGGAGATCATCGCCTCAGCATCTTGCAAGGCCTGGGGCATCATCGTATCCGGATGCGCACTGCGGGCGGCGATGACTTCGCCCTGGGCCAACCGGATCGCGGTCATCGCATGGCGCGACGTAAGGCCGCCGCGGATGGCCGCAATGGTTGCGACCGTCAGGACGACACCCACCGTTGTGTACCAGATCCAGACGTGGCTGGCGTTCATCATGCGGGCCCTCCTGGTTGACGGGTCGGGTTTGGCGCTTCTGCGACTGGCTTGAAGAGGATGGAGGCCAGGATGGAGATGCCCAGGATGCCAGCCACGACCCCCAACGCGATGCCGATCGGGATCTTGTAGATGTCCGCGATGAGCATTTTGACGCCCACGAAGACGAGGATGGCGGCTAGTCCATAGTGGAGGTGGGTGAAGAGTCGCATCAGCCCGGCCAGGGCGAAGTAGAGTGCCCGCAACCCCAGAATGGCGAAGGCATTCGAGCTGTAGACGATGAACGGGTCCAGGGTGATGCCGAAGATCGCTGGAATCGAATCGACCGCGAAAATCACATCCGTCGTCTCCACCACGAGCAGCACGACAAAGAGCGGCGTTGCCAGAAGCCGGCCCGCTTCCCGGATGAAGAAGCGGCCGCCATCATAGCGGTCCGTCATCGGCATGAACCGGCGAAACAGTTTCAAGACAGGGTTTTTCTCCGGATGGACTTCCTTGTCTTTCTCCAACGCGAGCTTGATGCCGGTCAGGATCAGGAAGGCCCCGAAGACGTAGATGATCCAGTGGAACTGCTTGATCAGGGCCACGCCGGCGAAGATGAAGAAAAACCGCATGACCAGCGCGCCGAAGATGCCCCAGAAGAGGACCTGGTGCTGGTACTGGGCCGGCACGCGGAAGTACGAGAAGATGAGCAGGAAGACGAAGAGGTTGTCCACGCTGAGCGATTTCTCGATCAGGTATCCGGTGAGGAACTCAAGCGCCGGCTCTCTGCCGCGCCAGACGTACAGGCCCAGGTTGAACAACAGGGCGATGGCGATCCAGACGCCGCTCCAGGTGAGCGCTTCTTTGATCGAGATGACGTGGGCATGGCGGTTCACGACGCCCAGGTCGACGTAGAGCATCGCGGCGATCACCGCGCTGAAGATGACCCACAGCATCAAGCCGTTCTCAATCATGACGCCTGCTCTTTCTGTTCACTCAGAACGCCCACACCCGCCAGACGATGACGCCTCCCACGATCCAGAGCACGATCAAGCCACCGACGGCCGCCAGCATCCGCAATCTCGGCAACGTCCTCGCGCCGCGCTGGGCCCTGGCGAGCTGCAGCCGCTGCTTCATGCGCTCAAGGAACCGCTTCGCCCATGGGAGCTCCGAGGAGAGCATCGCCAGGCCGAGTAACGCAACCGGCGTGCCTCCCGGTCCTGGCAGCGGCATCAGCAGCAGGCCCGTGGCAAGGATCAGGCCGCCCACGATGATCGTCGCCCACCGTTTGATCACCTTCACCGTGTCCCTCCGCTTGAGTTCAGCAAGATGGTCAGCGTCGGCGCTGCGAGCACAAGATCCGCACCACCAGCACGATGAGCAGAATGAGGAGAACGAGCGTCAACAACTGGATGACTTTTCCCATTCCTCAATACTCCGGACGCGCTTCACTTGATCGGACCCAACCGCTCGAAATACTTCAGCAGTTCAGAGCCTGCGTCCAGCACGATCGTGGTGTCTTTGGCCAGCGAGCGCTCGTAGGTCTCCAGGCGCCGCAGGAACGAGTAGAGCTCCGGGTTCTTCTCGTAGGCTTCGGCGTAGATGGCCGTGGCCTGGGCATCGCCCCCGCCCATCAGCGCTTGGGTCTGCTCGTAGGCCTTCGCCACGATGATCTGGGCTTCTTTGCTCGCCCCGGCCCGGACCTCCCGGGCGCGCTCCTCACCCTCCGCGCGGTACTTCTTGGCGATCCGCTGCCGCTCGGCCTGCATGCGGGCAAAGACGCTTTGCTGCACCTCCCGGGGCAGATCGAGCCGTTTGATGCGCACATCGATCAGCTCGATGCCGAACTGCTCGATGGTGAGTCCTTGGGCGTCCTTGGTCACCGCAGCCACGATCGCTTCGCGCTTCTCGCGGACGAAGTCGATGAACGGGTACTTGGCGATCTCTTCGCGCAGCCGGCCGGTGATGATGTCATCCAGCCGCACGAACGCCCCCGCCTCCGTGCGGGCGGTGCGGTAGAACTCCAGCGGATCGACGATCCGCCACCGCGAGATGTGGTCCACCACCACGCGCTTCTTATCCAGCGTGAGATACTCGATCGCCTGGGCGTCGGAGGAGAGGACGCGTTTGTCAAACCGCTGCAAGGTGTGGATGAGCGGGAGCTTCAGGTAGAGGCCCGGCTCACGCACGGTGCGGAGGGGCTGCCCGAACATCGTGATGATGGCCTGCTCGCGCTCATCGATGACGTACACGGCCTGCATCGCCACCGCGACGGCGAGGAACCCCGCACTGGCGAGTGCGTTGATCAATTTCCAGTTCATGGGGTGACTCCTTTCACTTGGGGTGAGGTGGACGCGGCGGCAGGGGCCTGGAGAGCTCGCAGCGGCAACCAGGGCAACACCGATCCCGCCGACTGGCTGGGCAGCACGATCTTCTCCGCGTTGGGCAGGATGCGCTCCATCACCTCCAGATAGAGTCGCTCGCGGGTCACCACCGGCGATGCCGCGTAGGCCGCGGCGACTTCCAGGAACCGCTTGGCCTCGCCCTGGGCGCGGATGACGCGCTGCTCCTTGTACGCCTCCGCCTTCAGGACCATCTCCGCGGCCTCCCCACGGCTGCGCGGGACGATATCCTCGGTAAAGCCCCGCGCTTCCTGGAGCAGCCGCTCGCGATCCTCCCAGGCCCGCACCACGTCGTGGAACGCGTCCTGCACCGCTTGCGGGGGATCGACCTCCAGCAGGCGCGCCTCGGTGACCAACAGCCCGGTCTGGTACGCATCCAACAGTCTCTGCAACTGCTCCTTGATCTGCTCCTGCACCTGGAAGCGCCCATCGGTCATCGTGAAGTCGATCGTGTTGCGCCCCGCGGCACTGCGCAGCGCGACCTCCGCCGCCGTCCGCAGGACCTGCTCGGGGTCCCGGGCCCGAAACACGAAGGCCGCGGGATCCTTGATGACGTACTGGACAAAGAGCTGGCAGGAGACGATGTTCTCATCGCCGGTGAGCATCAACGCCTCTGCCTCGATGACCTTCACTCGGCCCATCTCGGTCTGAAAGCCGATCTCCACCCGCCGCACCCGGGCCACATCGACCACGTCGCGGCTCTCAATCGGCCAGGGCAGATGGTAGCGCAGCCCCGAGCCGGTGAGCGCGTACTCCTTGCCGAACCGCCGCACCACCCCCTGTTCGCTGGGCCCCACCATGTACACCCCTGATCCCAGCCACAGCGCCCCCGCAAGCCCCATTGCGGTAAAGAGCATACGGGGCTTGAAGAAGCCCTTCAGATCATCCCGCAATGAGTCCATGATCCCGTCCGTTCGCCCATTCATCTCTCTCACCCCCTTGTGCACACGCGGCGTGCTGCCCGATGCCTCGGGCGGCTGCCCACGATTTCCGCAAAGACGATCCGCCGACTTGCGCGATCCCTCGACTCGCACCACGGCCTTCCCTCGACTCCGCTCGGGACAGGCCGGCCGTGGGCTCGCTCGGGATTCCGCCCCACCCGTACAGGTGGGGCTCCATGCGCATAGAACATCCGCACAGTAAGACGCGAAAAGGTGGCCCTCAGCATCGACGCTGCCATCGCCAGTTGCTGGGCGTGACAGGCCGTTTCTTCGGCTCCATCTTTGAACGCTACTGAGCCGCCATACGCTGCGCAGTCTTCATGGTGGACTAGGACGACCGTCCTGACGCCGTGGCGATGGTAGGCCAGTTTGACGTTGCTCAAAATCCACGCGCGCACCGATGGATCCCCGTTGAGCAGCGCTTTCGTGCCGCCAGCGTCTGTCTTCACATCGTAGGCGTTCACACCCAGCTGCTTCTTGACGAACCGCAAGGCAGCGTCAATGTAGCGGTAATCCATGCAGCAGAGGATCAGGGCAGGAGGCGTCTGGTGTTTCCTCATGGGGTGCTCCGATCAATCAGCACTAACCGCCCTTCGGCCACGAGCGCGATGCCCTGCGAGGCCTTTCGCAAGCGATCCATGATCGCCAACCCCAGCCCGTGCTCGGGCGTCTGGGTGGCGACCATGGCCTCCAACCCTTCGGCATCAAGCCGCCTGATGGCTTGGAACAGCCTGGCGGCAGCCTCCACCAGGTCTCCCTGATGGCTGAGGACCTCGGTGATGGTAAAACCGGAGGGCTCGATCACAGGACCGAAGGACAACAGCCCCATCCGCCCCGTTGTCATCCCTACAGGACCCAAGCGGACCCGAGGATTCGTCAGTCCGTCCAGGAGGTAGAGGGGTGTCCGGGGCGCGTAGTGGCGGGCCAGCATCCCCGGAGCAGCGGGCTGAGCAGGATTGGTGTGAGCGACCGTCACTGTCCCAGCAACTTCTCTGATGGCTTCCACAGGAATCCCGCCAGGCCTGAGGACCACGAGGGTGTCACGTTCACACGCGACGACCGTCGATTCGATCCCGATCCTGGCCGGTCCGGCATCGAGGATGACGTCGAGGCGCGTCCTCAGGTCCTCTTCGACGGCCTGCGCAGTCGTGGGGCTGACGCCGCCGAACCGGTTCGCGCTCGGGGCGGCAATCGGGCATCCCGCCTGGCGGATCAGCTCAAGGGCGACGGGGTGATCCGGCATGCGCACGGCCACAGTGGAAAGCCCCGCAGTCACCAGGTCAGGGATGCGCTCGTTCTTGGGCAGCACCAAGGTCAGGGGTCCTGGCCAAAACGCCTCCATCAGCCGGTGGGTCATGTCCGGACAGTGCGCCCACAAACCACACGCCTCCTCCTTCGAGGCCACATGCACGATGAGCGGATCAAACTTGGGACGGCCCTTGACCTGAAAGAGTGTCGCCACCGCGTGCGTATTCGTCGCATCGGCACCCAGTCCGTAGACCGTCTCCGTGGGAAACGCGACGAGCCCCCCACGCTTGATGACGCCTGCGGCCTCCTTGATCATCGCCGCATCGGCTAGCACCACCCCGCTGGTCTGCGCCACGTCCCCGCTCATCCTCCCTCGTGCCCCTCTCGCCTGACGGAGCAGGTTGCTTCCCGTGCGCCGCCAAAGCGATGCCGGTGGCTGGCAATCCATCGATAGCACGGCACTCCGATGCGGGACATCCCTGGCAGGTAAAGCAGGAGCGCCGGCAGCAGCGTCAGGGGAAGGTGGAGCATGATGTCACGGACGGCAAAAAATCCCCCATAGGTCCTCCCGTCTGGTCGAATGGAGACCATGCGCCGTTGGGTCTCTTCGTGGGAGAGCTGCGGAAACCGCTCGCGCACTCCAGGCTCAAGACGCGCCCGCCACTCCATACGCCTCCCCCAATCCAGTCGTCTCCCAAGCGCAATGGACCGAAGACAGAAGGCGCAGTCCCCATCAAAAATCACGGTCCGGAGAGGCTCGCGCGCCGGCATTTTCACTCTCGGAAACGTTCTCGCGAGGGTCATGGCTCCGGTTCGCTGCGCCCATCTCGTGAAGGCGCATGCCCGTTGAGGCTGAACGCCTGCTCCAGGAAGCTCGTTAAATAGCTGCCCTCGCCGAACTGCGGGTGGCTGAGGAGCTGCAGATGAAACGGCACGGTCGTCTTGATTCCCTCGACGCGATACTCCTCCAACGCCCGCTTGACCCTCGCAATCGCCTGGGGTCGGGTGTCGGCATGGACGATGAGCTTGGCGATGAGCGAGTCATAGAACGGCGGCACTGTGTAGCCGGAATAGAGGTGCGAATCGAGCCGAATCCCCAACCCGCTGGGGGCCATATACTCGCTCACCCGCCCTGGGCAGGGGCGAAACGCCTCCTCTGGGTCTTCCGCGTTGATGCGGCACTCGATGGCGTGGCCCTTGGGTACAATGTCGTGCTGCGAAAACCGCAACCGCTCCCCGGCCGCGATGCGGATCTGGGCTTTGACCAGGTCGATGCCGGTCACCATTTCGGTGATCGGATGCTCGACCTGAATGCGGGTGTTCATCTCGATGAAGTAGAAGGCCCTGGCCTTGACATCTAGGAGAAACTCCACGGTCCCCGCGTTGACGTAGCCGCAGGCCTTCGCCAGCCGCACGGCCGCCTTACCGATCTCCTCCCGAAGCTTCGGGCTTAGGATGGGGCACGGGGTCTCTTCCAGGAGCTTCTGGTGGCGTCGCTGGATCGAGCAGTCCCGCTCACCCAGGAAGACCACGTTGCCGAAGCGATCGGCCAGGATCTGGGCCTCGACATGCTTGGCGCACTCGACGTACTTCTCCAGGTAGACCCCGCCATCTCCAAAGGCCGCCTTCGCCTCGGCCTGCGCCATCTCATAGGCTGTCCGCAGGCTGTTTTTGTTATGGGCCACCCGCATCCCCTTGCCGCCGCCCCCGGCCACCGCCTTGATCAAGACCGGATAGCCGATGCGCTCGGCAATTTTGAAGAGCTCGTCCAAGTCGGTGATGACTCCTTCGCTGCCAGGCACCACTCGCACCCCGCAGCGCTTGGCCGTCGTACGAGCATTAGCCTTCTGGCCCATCATCGCAATCGCCTTGGGCGGCGGGCCGATGAATGTGATGTGGTACTGCTCGCAGATCTCGGCGAACTCCGCCTTCTCAGAGAGAAACCCATAGCCTGGGTGGATGGCATCGGCATCGGTGACCTCTGCCGCGCTCATGATCGCCGGGATGTTCAGGTAGCTCTCCTTCGAGGATGCGGCACCGATACAGACGGTCTCATCGGCCAGCCGCACCGGCAGCGACTCGCGGTCCGCCTCCGAGTGCACCACGACTGTTCGGATGCCCAGCTCCCGGCAGGCCCGGATGACTCTGAGGGCGATCTCACCCCGATTGGCGATGAGGACCTTGCTGAACATATGTGGGTTAACGCGCAACCTCTTGGACTTGGGGTGTCTGTTCGACGAGTGCGGCTTCGAGCTTGGCCCGTTCGGCTTGGCGGTGGGCCTTGAGCCGCGCCCTCAGTGGTTCGTCTTGCAATACCAGGATCTCGACGGCCAGGTAGGCGGCGTTGGCGGCGCCATCGATAGCGACGGTGGCCACCGGCACCCCTTTCGGCATCTGGACCGTCGCATAGAGCGCATCGACGCCATTGAGGGCGCTCCCGCTCAACGGGACGCCGATGACCGGCAACGTACAGTTGGCCGCCAGGGCACCGGCTAGATGGTTCGCCATGCACGCACCAGCGATGAGGATCTGGAGGCCCCGAGCCTCGGCCTGTCTTGCGTACTCGGCGACGCGATCCGGCAGCCGATGCGCCGAGAGCACCAACATCTCGCAGGGAACCTCGAACTGCTTCAACGCTTCAGCCGCCTTCTCCATCTTGGCCCAGTCGCTCTGGCTGCCCATGAGAATCCCGACTTGTGCGCCACGCCCTGAAGACTGCTCCATTGACGACACCTCCTCGTGATGGGGTTCCATTGCTCGCGGGTTGATCCGTGGTGGCTGCCATTCATCCTCAACAAATTTGTCCATCCCGACCCTCCTGACTTTTCAACCGCCACTTACAGGTTCTGGAAATGCGGCATCGTGTCAAAACATGACTGGCAGATCCGCTGGCCTCCGTATTGGAGGATGCGACCCTCCTGTTCCATCGCAGCGGTCAACCTCTTCCGACAAAATGCGCACTGCTCCATTTGCTTGCGTCGCCTGGCTCGGCCTCGCTCATCTGGTCTGGGCATGGTCCCCCACACCCAGCGGGTCCCACCACGTCTCCATCGGCTCATCCTCAGCCAGTAGGATGAGTGCCAACACTGGGAGAACGATCAGAACGATTGCTGCGATCACGACATTGCGGACCCTCAACCATCGCCTCATCATGGACTTCCTCCCCTGGTCGTGGCCTGGTCCACGATCGCCCGCGGATGGCTGTTCGGATTGGGCGAGTTGGCGCAGTCGGTCAGCACAAGCAACAACAGCAAGAGGACGATCACCAAGAGCAGGTTGCGGACCGAAAGCCAATGCTTAGGGATCCAGGATTTCATCGCCGTCCACCGAGGTCCCGCGAGAGGCCTCCTCGTCAACAGATTCCCCGCCCACGCTCCTCACATCCTCCCCGCCTGGCAGCCTCGACGGCATTGGAAGACCAACGCTGCAGACTTCCGGGTTGCCGTAGTGTTTCGAGATGGGCCAATCAGGCATCTTCTGGGCCATCAGGTCATCGCTCCGTGTTCCTCGTGGCAATGATGCGCACGCTCTGGAGCTTGGCTTCGAGTTGAGTGATGCGACTGGTGACTTCTTCCAACTGTGCCTTGGCCTGGATCAGCTCTCGCGAGGGTTTCTCCCGCGCGGGGTCGATTTCGTGCTTGACCTGAAGCTCAAGCCGTCGCTGTTCCTGCCGCCAGTGCTTGAGCTTTTCCAGCAGCTGCTCGTAGGTCTCTTTGGTGACTTCCAGCTCAGCCATTGCGGCGTTCGTGCTCACCGTGGCTCAGTCATGACTCGACCGCTCCTCCAACCTGAGGCGCGCCAGCATCAGCTCGGTGAGTGGCACATGGTGAATGGGGCAGCCCCGCGCCTCTTCGGGGTAGCGCTCGCCACCCACCGGGCAGAGCCTGACGACAGGTTGCTGGGTGCTGGCCTGAGGGAGTTGAGAGGCTTCCAGCCTGTACGGGGATCGCGCGACGAGCGTCGAGCGCTCGCCACTGACCAGGAGTCCTGTGATGCCCATCCCGACCATGACCTTCTGGCACAACTGCCTCATCGGCGACTGTCCCCTGTGAGCCCGCTTAACTGGGAGGCATGCCCTGACCGGTGAGCTGCTGCAGCGCCTGGAGGTACTTCGCGCTGGTCCGCAGCACCACGACGTTTGGTAGCGCGGGTGCCGGCGGGGTCTTGTTCCAGCCGCTCTCTTCCAGATAATCGCGCACGTACTGCTTGTCGAAGCTCACCTGCGACTTGCCAGGCTCGTACTGCTCCTTCGGCCAGAACCTGGAGGAGTCTGGGGTCAGTAGTTCATCGATCAGGAGGACCTGTCCATTACGCTGCCCAAACTCAAACTTTGTGTCCGCGAGGATGATCCCGCGGGATTCCGCATGCGCGGCGCCCTTCGCGTAGATCGAAAGGCTCGCCTCCTTGAGTTGCTCCGTGAGTGCCTCCCCGATGCGCCGGGCCATCTCCCCTTCGGAGATGTTGAGGTCGTGGCCGGTTTCCTCCTTCGTTGCCGGGGTGAAGATCGGCTCCGGCAGCCGGTCTGACTCTCTCAATCCGGGTGGCAACTGAGCCCCGCAGACGGACTGGGTCTTCTGGTACTCCTTCCAGCCGGAGCCCGCCAGGTAGCCCCGCACGACGCACTCAATCGGGATGACCTGGGTTCTCTCGACCAGCATGGAGCGGCCGGCAAACTGCTCGGCGTAGGGAGTGAGCTCCGGATGGCGCGTCGCGATGGCGTCCCAGTTGGTCGAGACGAAATGGGTCGGTGTCAGGTTCTTGATGAAGTCGAACCAGAAGGCGGACAACTGCGTCAGCACCGCCCCCTTGGAGGGGATGCCGGTCGGCAGGACCACGTCGAAGGCCGAGATACGGTCGGTGGCAACGATCAAGAGGTGCTCACCCAGGTCGTAGACATCGCGAACCTTGCCTCGCTTGAAGAGCTGCAGTGTTTCTGCTTGCGTTTCGAGCACCGTGTCCGTCGGCATATTGTCCTGTCTCCTCGTATGGTCGCCTCGCGGGGAGGCGATTCAGAACCCACTGATTACAGCCGCATCTGGCGCAGCCGGCGCACCCGCTCCTCCATGGGCGGATGGGTCGAAAAGAGCGTCGCGAGGCCTCTCCCGGAGAGTGGATTGACGATGAACAGGTGGGCGGTGGCTTCGTTGACTTTGGGCAAGGGGAACTTGCGGTTGGCCGCATGGAGCTTCTCCAGGGCCGCCGCCAGCCCATGAGGCGTGCCCGCGAGTCGTGCCCCTGTTTCATCCGCGTCATACTCCCGGGTGCGCGAGATAGCCATCTGGATGAGCATCGCCGCCAGTGGGGCGAGGATCGCAATGAGCACGATGACGATCAGGTGCGCAGCGCCCGCGCTCCGGTTGTCCCGGTTGCGATCGGAGCCACCCATCCACAGGCTCCATTTGGCCATGTCCGCCAGCCACATGATGGCCCCGGCAATCGCGGCAGCGATCGTCATCACCAGCGTGTCGCGGTTCTTCACGTGGGAGAGCTCATGCGCCAGTACCCCTTTGAGCTCCTCCTCACCCAGCAGCTCCACCAAACCGGAGGTGACCGCCACGGCGGCGTGCTTGGGACTTCGGCCCGTCGCAAACGCATTCGGGGTGGTCGTGGGAATCCAGTAGAGCTTCGGCATCGGCAAGCCGGAGCGTGAGGCGATCTCGCGGACGGCGCGATGGACCTGGGGCGCGTCGGCTTCACTGAGTGGTTTGGCCCGGTACATGGCCAGGACGATCTTGTCGCTGAACCAGTACGCTCCGAAGTTCATCAGCAGGGCGAAGCCCAGCGCGATGGTCGCTCCCTGCGTGCCGCCCACGAGGCTGCCGAGCCCGACCAGCAGCGCCGTCAACAGCGCCAGCAAGAACCCGGTCTTCAGCACGTTCATAATCTCAACCCTCCTTTCATCTCATCGCCCCTTACGCCTTGCTCATCAGATGACGGAAGGCCTCAGAGCGCCCGGCGACGATTTCATCGAGCAGGTGGTTGATCTGCTGGGTTTCAATCGGCAAGAGCCGCCTCGCGAGGTCCAGCCAGGTCGCCATCTGGCCCGAGAGATCGGCCAGGTTGGGGAGGGTGCGCCGCGTGCGATGATCCAGCTGCTGCATCGTGCGGGTGTAGACACTCCCCACCAGATAGGCGTCATCCAGATAGCCAAAGAGCCCCACGCTGTCTTCCGGCAGGAAGTCCGTGGGATGGTACAAGTAGCTCAACAAGAAGCCGTGGAGGCGCTTGAGCCGCGGCG
>Ga0154343_131_pt1 | contig 80002 bp, 79 predicted proteins | sample RifGroA2_FD_115871 | JGI IMG/M metagenome (GOLD analysis project Ga0154343, IMG submission 115871) | Omnitrophica WOR_2 bacterium GWA2_63_20 | reverse complement strand
TTCGTGCACTCGTACTACGCGGATCCGGTGGATCGAGGGGTGGTCGTCCTCGAGACGGAATATGGGATTCGGTTTGCGTCGATGGTATGGAAAGACAATCTCTTTGCCACGCAGTTTCACCCCGAGAAGAGCCAGGCGGTTGGGCTCACGCTGCTGAAGAATTTTGTGGAGCGGTAGAGCCCGCCATGGTGATTCTTCCGGCAGTAGATCTTCTGGGCGGGAAGGTGGTGCGGCTTGCCCAGGGCAAGCGGGAGGCCGTCACCGTCTATTCCGAGGATCCGGTCCAGGTGGCTCGTCGATGGGTTGAGGCTGGGGCGACGTGGTTGCATGTCGTTGACCTCAACGGGGCGTTTGACGGCATCTATCGCAACATGGAGATCGCGCGCCACATCATCGAAGCGTGCCGGGTCAACGTCGAGCTCAGCGGCGGCATCCGGACCAAGGAGGCGCTGGGTAAAGCCTTTGAGGCCGGAGCGGCGCGGGTGATTCTGGGCACCAAAGCCTGCGAAGACCCTGAGTTCGTCCAGGAGGCCGCGGATCGCTACGGCCACAAGATCGCCGTGGCCATCGACGCCCGCGCCGGACACGTGGTATCAAGGGGGTGGGTCGCCGCCAGCCAGGTGACGGCCCGACAGTTGGCGCGCAGCGTGGCGATGCTCGGTGTTGAAACGATTGTCTGCACCGATGTGAGCCGAGACGGGATGCTGCAGGGCCCGAATCTTGAGCTGCTTCGCGATGTGCTGGAGGTCGGGCCGCGCTCGGTCATCGCTTCAGGCGGCATCTCCAGCCTGGAGGACCTGCGCGCGCTCAAGGCGCTTGAGCCGCGCGGGGTGATCGGAGCCATCGTCGGCAAAGCGCTGTATGAGGGCACCATCGACCTCAAAGAGGCCCTTCAAGTAGTCAGCAGTCAGCGGACAGCAGACAGCTAAATGCTGATTGCCGATTGCTGAGTGCCGGTTGCCAAAGATGCTGGCCAAGCGGATCATTCCATGTTTGGATGTGGACAAGGGTCGAGTCGTCAAAGGCGTGAGGTTCGTGAACTTGCGCGATGCGGGGGATCCCGTCGAAGCCGCCCGTGCGTATAATGAGGCGGGGGCTGACGAGCTGGTCTTCCTCGATATCACGGCCAGTGCTGAACAGCGCCGGATCATGCTCGAGGTCGTGGAGCGGACGGCGGCCGTCGCGTTCATGCCGGTGACCGTGGGGGGTGGCATCCGGACGGTGGAAGACATCCGGCAGCTCCTGAATGCCGGCGCCGACAAAGTCTCGCTGAACACGGCGGCGGTGGAACGGCCCGAGCTGGTTCGTGAATCGTCGGAACGATTCGGGAATCAGTGCATCGTCGTCGCAATCGACGCGAAAAGACAGACATCGGACCGCAGACATCAGACATCAGACCTCCTCTGGGAGGTGCATATCCATGGCGGAAGAACAGCGACGGGGAAAGACGCGGTGGAGTGGGCCAGAGAGGTGGAACGGCTCGGCGCCGGAGAGCTTCTGCTGACGAGCATGGATTGTGATGGGACGAAGAGCGGCTATGACGTGGCGTTGACCAGGCGTGTGGCTGGGACGGTCAGCATTCCGGTCATCGCCTCAGGCGGCGCCGGCAAGCCGGAGCACTTTGCTGAGGTGTTGAGCGCCGGGCAAGCCGATGCCGCGCTCGCCGCCTCGCTCTTCCACTTCGGGGAATTGTCCATTGAAGATGTGAAACGGTACTTAGCCGCTCAAGGGGTTACGGTCCGATCATGACGATTCCAAATCTAAAATCCGTGTTGCAGTTCGACGGCCGCGGCCTCATCCCGACCGTGATTCAGGATGCCAAGTCCAAGAAGGTCCTGACGCTGTGCTACCTGAATCAGGAAGCGCTCAGCAAAAGCTTGCAGACCGGGAAGGTCTACGTCTTTCGCCGTTCGCAGAACCGCCTGATGCTCAAAGGCGAGACCTCCGGGCACGTGCAGCACATCACCCGTGTGCAGGTCGACTGTGAGGGGAAATCGCTGCTGTTCCTTGTCCGCCAGCACGTCGCCGCCTGCCATGAAGGGTACTTCAGTTGCTACGTTCGTCGCGTCGGCCCCGAAGGCCGCTTGCGCGTGAGCGACAAGCGGGTGTTTAATCCGAGCACGGTCTACGCCCGACGGAAGCAACGGGCTTGACGGCAAAAACCGGATCGACCATGGAGCTTCGTCCCTCGTTATCTGAATTTACCCGGCAGGCCAGGCGCGCCGCCGTGGTTCCCGTGTGGGCCGAGCTGCTGGCGGACGTGGAGACGCCGGTCAGCGCGTTCCTCAAGCTTGATGACGGGAGGCACAGCTTTCTCCTCGAGTCGGTTGAGGGGGAGGAGAAGGTCGCGCGGTTCTCATTTCTCGGGAGTGGTCCCCGGTTCCTGGTGGCGAGTCGGGGTCGCGACATGGAGATCGTGCAGCGCACAAGCGCCCGGCGGTCGGTCCTCAAGCGCTATCGAACCGATCGCGATCCGCTGGCCGAAATCGAACGGCTCCTGCGCGACCATGCCGGTCCTCCCGTGCCGGGACTGCCGCGTTTTTACGGAGGGCTCGTGGGTTATCTGGGGTATAACGTGGCCCGGTTCCTCGAACGGGTTCCGGCCCATCAGGTCGACCGATTGCAGGTGCCTGACGTGATGATGATGCTCGCGGATACCATGGTGATCGTGGATCACGCGCAGCATACGCTGCGGCTTGTGGCCAATGCCTTCACCCGCGAGGCCGCGCCTGAGGTGCTGTATCGCCGATGCGCCGCGCGCATCCGGGAGATGGCCCGTCGGTTGGCTCAACCGATGCCTCGGAAAACCTCCCGCAAGGCCCGGCGTCGGCGCCACGACCCGGCGGTGCGTTCCAATCTGACGAAAGCGCAGTTTACGCGCATGGTCCGCCAGGCCAAGGCCTCAATCCGAGCCGGCGAGATCATCCAGACGGTGTTGTCGCAGCGGTTTGAGCGTCGGCTGTCGTGCGAGCCGTTCGAGCTGTATCGAGCCTTGCGATCGTTGAACCCTTCGCCCTACATGTATTTCCTTCGCTTAGGGTCCATGTGTCTCGTCGGGTCTTCGCCCGAGATGCTGGTGCGCTGCGAAGCGGGGCATATCGAAACGCGTCCGATCGCCGGCACGCGAGCCCGGGGGCGCAATCCCCGGGAGGATGAGCGGCTGGTCCGGCAGCTGACGGCCAGCCCGAAAGAGCGCGCCGAACACCTGATGCTGATCGATCTCGGACGCAATGATCTTGGGCGAGTCGCGCAGATCGGGACCGTGACCACCCCGGAGGTGATGGTGGTCGAGAAGTACTCCCATGTGATGCATCTGGTCAGCTCCGTGCGGGCGAAGCTGCGCCAGGGGCGCAATGTCTTCGATGTGCTGCGGGCGACGTTTCCTGCCGGCACCGTCACCGGAGCGCCAAAGGTTCGGGCGATGGAGCTCATCGCGCAGCTGGAGCGCGACGACCGCGGCCCGTATGCCGGCGCCGTCGGGTACATCGGGTTTTCCGGCAATCTCGATACCTGCATCACCATCCGCACCATCCTCGTGAAAAACGGCGTGGCGTATGTGCAGGCCGGGGCGGGGATCGTGGCGGATTCTCACCCCGAGCGCGAGTACCAGGAGACCATCAACAAGGCGCAGGGCATGCTGAAGGCGATTGAACTGGCCGAACATCACGCGTGAACGACGCGGTGGAGTCCCATGATCCTCATGATCGACAACTACGACTCCTTCACCTACAACCTCGTCCAATACCTTGGCGAGTTGGGCGAGGAGCTGGTCGTCTTCCGCAACGACCAAATCACCATGACCCGGGTCACACACCTCAAGCCGACGAGTATCGTAATCTCCCCCGGGCCTGGAAGCCCCAAAGATGCCGGGGTGTCGAACGAGCTGATTCGCTCCTACGCCGGTGAGATCCCGATCCTCGGCGTGTGTCTGGGGCATCAGTGCATCGGGGAGGTCTTTGGGGGCCAGGTCGTTCGCGCAGGCCGCCTGATGCATGGCAAAACCTCCCCCATCCACCACGACAACACCGGGATCTTCCGCCATCTGCCGAACCCCTTTGAGGCCACGCGCTACCATTCGCTGCTGGTCCGTCGGGAGGGGTTGCCGAGCGTCTTGAGGGTCACCGCGTGGACCAAGGAAGGGGAGATCATGGGCTTGCAGCACAGCCGGTTTCCCGTCTACGGGGTGCAGTTTCATCCGGAGTCCATCCTGACGAAGGTGGGGAAGGACCTCCTGCGCAATTTCCTGCAGCTCGCCAAGCAGTTCCGCCGCCGCAGGTGATGACGGCAACGCTGGCTCAGCTGGCTCAGCGTCCGCTCTCATCCGCCGAGATGCGCACGGCGATGGAGCAGATCATGAGCGGCGAGGCCCCGGTCCAGGACGTGAGCGATTTTTTGCGGACGTTGGCTGTCCGTGGTGAAACCGACAAGGAAATCGCCGGTGCCGTACGTAGCCTGTGGGAGCATCAGGTCGGCTCGCTGGAGTTCGCCTCCCCAAGGCCGGAGCTCTGCGATACCTGTGGCACCGGCGGCGACGGACAGGGGACGTTCAATATCTCCACGCTCGCGGCCATCGTCGCGGCAGCCTGCGGTGTGCGTATCGCCAAGCATGGTAACCGTGCCGCCTCCAGTCGCTGCGGGAGCGCTGACCTCCTAGAGGCGCTAGGCATGAATCTCGCCGCCACGCCGCAGCAGATTGTCCGCTCCGTTGAAACTGTTGGGTTTGGATTTTACTTTGCGCCAAGGTTCCATCCGGCGATGAAGGCTGTCGCCGAGGTGCGCAAAGCGCTGGGCATCCCCACAATCTTCAATCTGATCGGCCCGCTGGCGAATCCCGCCTATCCGTTGACATTTCAATTCGTTGGGGTCGCCGATGAACGGCGGAGATGGCCGATGGCACAGGCGCTGCAGAGGTTGAGCATTCGCCACGGGCTCGTGGTTCACGGCGCCGATGGACTCGACGAGGTGACGACGACCGGCGAAACGCGCGTGGCAGAAATCGGATCGCCGTCTAAACGCCCGATCAATTCATTATCGCCTGGAGAGTATGGGCTGCCGCGGGCGACGTCCGAGCAGCTGCGCGGCGGCGATGTGGCGGCGAACGCGGCCATCGCGCGCAACGTGCTGAGCAATGAAGCCACGCCTCAACAACGCGATATCGTGGTACTCAACGCCGGGTGCGTCATCTACACGGCGAACCAGGCGAAGGACATCCAAGAGGGCATTCAAAAAGCCGTTGACGCGCTGGAATCCGGCCGAGCCCAAACGGTGCTGGAGCGCGCCGTCGAAATCAGCCGGTCATGATGATCCTCGATGAGATTCTCGCGCACAAACGCGAAGAAGTCGCCGCGTCCAAACAGCGGCTGCCGCTGGAGGAGCTCACGCGGCGGGTGCAGGGCCGGCGCGCCGAGCGCGACTTCGTCGCCGCGTTGCGGGATGTCGGCAAGCGACCGGCCCTCATCGCGGAACTGAAGCGCCGGTCGCCCTCGAAAGGCATGTTGCGTGAGCGTTTCGATCCGCCGCGCCTGGCGCAGGAACTTCAGGAGGCTGGCGCGGCGGCCTTGTCCGTGCTCACCGATGAGCATTTTTTCGGCGGCAGCCTCGAGTTCGTACGGGATGCTCACGACTTCACGGAGCTGCCGATCCTGCGCAAGGATTTCCTGCTGGAACCCTACCAGGTCTACGAGGCGCTGAGCGCGCAGGCCGATGCGGTGCTCCTGATCGTCCAGCTGCTGACGGAGCCACAGCTCAAGGAGCTCCTGGCGCTTTCCTCGCGCCTAGGTTTAGCGGCGCTCGTGGAGATCCACGCCGAACCCGAGCTGGATCGCGCGCTGCGCGCCGGGGCGACGCTGATCGGGATCAACAGCCGCGATCTGCGGGATTTCTCGATGCATCCGGAGACGATCGAGCGCCTCGCGCCGAAGATACCCAAGGGCGTCGTGGTCATCGCCGAAAGCGGGGTGCAGTCGGCTGCCGATGTGAAGCGTCTGGCTGAGCTGGGGGTGCAGGCGGTCTTGATCGGCGAAGCCCTGATGACGGCTCCGGACGTGCAGGCGAAGGTCCGGGAGCTGTTCCAGGGGATCTGGTGACGAATCAGCGCATCGATCGGGTCGTCAGGATCCTGAAGCGGCTCGTTCGCCAGTGGAAGGAGCCGGTGGTTGGCCACTATCGCGACGATCCGTTCGCCACGCTGATCAGTTGCCTGCTGAGCCTGCGCACCAAAGACGAGACGACGCACGCCGCCTCCCGGCGGTTGTTTGCCTTAGCCCGCAGCCCGCGGGCGATGCTCGAGCTCCCGATTCCGACGATCGAACGGGCGATTTATCCCGTCGGGTTCTATCACACCAAAGCTCGCACGATCCAGGCGGTCTGCCGCACCCTCCTTGATCGGTACGGCGGCCGTGTGCCACACGCCCTGGATGAGCTCTTGACCATCAAAGGCGTCGGGCGCAAAACGGCGAACCTGGTGGTAACGCTGGCCTACCGGCAGCCCGGGATCTGCGTGGATACCCATGTGCATCGCATCACGAACCGCTGGGGGTATGTGAGAACCAGGACGCCGGAGCAGACGGAAATGGCCCTCCGCAAGCAGCTCCCCAAGCGGCATTGGATCGTCTTCAACGATCTCCTGGTCACCTTTGGGCAGAACCTCTGCCATCCCACGTCGCCCTGGTGCAGCCGCTGTCCTTTGGATGCCTTCTGTCCCAAGCTCGGGGTGACACGATCCCGGTAATGGTGTACCATGCCACACGCGATGCCATTCACCACCTCTCACCGTCGAACAAACGGGCCGGGGCTGACGGTTCGAGACCTTCCTGCCGCTGAGCGCCCTCGGGAACGGCTCATCGCGCTCGGACCGGAAGGGCTTTCAGAACAAGAACTGCTGTGCTGCATCTTGGGTCGAGGTATTGCGGGGGAGTCGGTCCTCATCACCGCACAGCGCCTCCTGCGCGAGTTCGGGTCGGTGCGGGGGATTGCCGAGGCCTCGATTGAGCAGCTCAGAACCGTGCGGGGGATCGGGAGTGCGAAGGCAGTGCAGCTCAAAGCCTCCGTGGAGCTGGCCCGGCGGGCCTGGAAGGTCCCGCAGACCCGCCCCCAAGCGGTCGAGACGGCTGAGGCCGCTGAGGCGATTCTGCGACCGGCGCTTGTGGATAAGAAAAAAGAGCATTTCGTCGCCTTGCTGCTTGACTCGCGACATCAGCTGATTCGGCTTGAGTCCATTGCCGTGGGGAGCCTCTCGGCGAGCCTCGTGCACCCGCGGGAGCTCTTCAAGGAAGCGATTGCGGCGTCGGCTGCGGCGGTCATCATCGCCCACAACCATCCGTCCGGTGACCCTGAACCGTCCGCGCATGACCTGGTGTTGACGAAACGACTCGCCCAGGCCGGACGGCTGCTCGGCATCGAGGTGCTGGACCACCTGATTGTCGCCTCGCGCGGGACCGTCAGCCTCAAGGCGCGCGGGGTGATCGGCTAAACACACACCCCGATTGGCAGCTGCCCCGCCACATGAAACACCTGCTGATCGTCGGGCGCCCAGCCGTGGGGAAAACCACCTTGATCAAGCGATTAATCGAGCCGCTTCAGGGGCGCCGGATCGATGGATTCTTCACGGAAGAGCTCCGTGAGGAGGGGCGTCGGCTTGGGTTTTGGCTCAGCAGCTTGGATGGCCGTCAGGTCTTGCTGGCGCATCGCGAGCTGGACAGCCGCTGCCGGGTCGGGCCGTATCACGTCAATGTCAAGGTGCTCGATGAGGTGGCGGTGGGGATTATCCGGCGGGCTCGGCGTCAGGCCTTGGTCTTGTTTCTCGATGAGATCGGGCGGATGGAGCTGTGCTCGCGGGCGTTCCAGCACGCGGTGGAGGAGGCTCTGGATCGGGGTCCCCGCATCGTGGCGACCGCCGGCGTCCAGCGTCTGCCGTTCCTGAACGCGTTAAAGCGACGGCGGGATCTGGAGCTGATCCCGCTCTCCAGCGGTAATTGGACATCCATCTATCACGAGCTTCAGATCCGGCTGGCCACGCTCTGCGATGACAATGAGCACGCGCAGGCCATCCAGCGCCAGGCCGACCGGATCTGTCAGATGATCGTGGAAGGCGACACGCCGGCCATCGATCTGGACATCCAGCAGGCCAAGCTTCGCGAGTTGATTGCGCAGCATTTCCCGGAGAAGCAGTCGGTGTCCCATCTGCTCTATGAAAGCCGTTTTCGCCGTCTGGCGAATCAGTTCCGGCCATGACCAGGCCGCGCTCAACCCTCATCCTCACCCAATCCGAGATTGACCGGCTCATCGACATGCAGACGGCGATCCGGGTCATCCGCGAGGCATTCATTGCCCAGGCTCGCGGAGAGACCTCGATGCCGCCTAAAGTCTACCTTGATCTCCCGGGATACGGCGACTTTCGCGCGATGCCCTCCGCGCTGCGCCGTCCCGCGGTGTGCGGGATCAAGTGGGTGAACGTCCACCCGCAGAATCAGCGCAAGGGTCTGCCGACGGTGATGGGGACCGTCATCCTCAATGACCCGGCAACCGGATTCCCGCTGGCGGTCATGGACGGTCTCAGCGTGACGCGCCTGCGCACCGGCGCGGCCGCGGCCGTCGCCATTGCTGCGCTCGCGCGATCCCGCATGGCTCGGGTCGGCCTGGTCGGCTGCGGGGCGCAGGCCTTGTCCCAGTTGGAGGGTTTGCTGCAGGTCCGCCGGGTGGATCGCATCGCCGTGTGGGGCTATCGTCGCGGGGAGGCGGCACGATTCTGTCGATCGGCTGGTCGACGTCTTGGCGTCACGTTGATTCCCGTCGGGACGGTGAACGCGTGCGTGAAGGACGCGGATGTGGTGATCACGCTCACGCCCTCCCGCCGGCCGCTGGTCAGACGCGAGTGGATCAGGCCCGGGACGCATCTCAACGCGATCGGAGCCGACGCGCCCGGCAAGCAAGAGCTGGATCCGCAGATTCTTCGGGAGGCGGTCCTTATCGTGGATGAGCCGGTTCAAGCCATGCATGGCGGCGAGATCAACGTACCCTTGCGGAAAGGCCAGTTGACTCGCCGGGCGATCCACGCCACGCTGGGCGAGGTGCTCCTGGGCCGCGCCGCCGGTCGCACGCGGGCAGACCAGATCACGGTGTTTGACTCCACGGGGCTGGCGGTCCATGACGTGGCCTTGGGGTATGCCATTTATCGAGCCGCCCTCCGGAGCCGCTCCGGCCATCCCGTCACCTTGTTCTCCTCTTGATCCCTCGCGGTTTGACCAACCGTGATCTTTCCGCTAGGATAGAAAGTTCTATGCCAATGCGTTCACATCGTCGGGGTTCCGGCCGATTCACCGGGCCGGATCGCGGGGGTCATTTCGGTCCCTTCGGGGGAAAATTTGTGCCGGAGACCTTGATGGCGGCGCTGGATGAGCTCGAGACCGCCTTCCACAAGGCTCGGCGGGACCCCGCCTTTCATGACACGCTCAACGCCTACCTCCGACACTACGCGGGCCGGCCGACCCCGCTGTATGGCGCCACACGCCTGAGCCGGGCTCTGGGCGGCCTGCGCATCTACCTGAAACGGGAAGATCTGCTGCACACGGGCGCCCACAAGATCAACAACACGCTCGGCCAGGCGCTGCTTGCCGTGCGGATGGGCAAGCGCCGCCTCATCGCCGAAACGGGCGCCGGCCAGCACGGGGTGGCGACGGCGACGGTGGCGGCGCATTTCGGACTCCAGTGCGACGTTTTCATGGGGGAGAAGGATACGAAGCGGCAGGCGCTGAATGTGTTTCGGATGCAGCTGCTCGGCGCCAGGGTCATCCCGGTCACAAGCGGCACCAAGACCTTGAAGGACGCCTGCAACGAAGCGCTGCGGGACTGGGTGACCAATGTGCGCACGACGTATTACTGTCTGGGCTCCGTCGTCGGGCCTCACCCCTATCCGCTGATGGTGCGCGAATTCCAATCCGTGATCGGCAAGGAAGCGCGCCGGCAGATCCTCCAGGCTGAAGGCCGGCTGCCGGATGCCCTGATCGCGTGCGTGGGCGGCGGATCAAATGCCATGGGCCTGTTCCATCCCTTTGTCAAGGATCGGGGGGTGCGGATGATCGGCGTCGAGGCCGGTGGCACAGGGCTGCGTCCGGGCGAGCATGCCGCGACGTTGGTGAAGGGAACCCCAGGCGTGCTCCACGGCGCGCGCAGCCTGGTGCTGCAAGATCGTCATGGGCAGATTCTTGAGACCCGCTCGATCGCCGCGGGACTCGATTATCCCGGGGTGGGGCCGGAGCACGCGTTCTACCGCCAGCTGGGTCGCGCGCGGTATGCCGCGGTGTCCGATCGTCTCGCGCTGGAAGGCTGCCGGCTGCTTGCGAGAACCGAAGGGATTATCCCGGCGCTTGAGCCGGCTCACGCGATTGGATACCTGAAACAGCTCGCGAATCGGTTGCCCAAGCACAGCCTCGTGGTCCTCGGCCTCTCAGGCCGTGGAGATAAGGACGTGGAAACCATCGCTCGCGCTCTTCCCGATGTCTAGAGTGCCTAACACCATGCGATCATGATGTTAGGCACTCTTAAGATTCGTGAAGTGTTTGCCCGCTTGCGGCAGACGCACCGCAAAGCGTTAATCCCTTTTGTCATGGCGGGGGACCCCAGCCTGCCGGCGACCGCGCAGCTGATCCAAGCACTTGCGGGGGTAGGGGCGGATTGCGTTGAGGTGGGTATTCCGTTCTCCGATCCCTTGGCGGATGGCCCGACGATCCAGCGCGCCTCCAGCCGGGCGCTCGGCACAGGGGTGACCCCGGCCGCCGTGCTCAAGATGATCGCACGCATCAAGCGGCGCGTGGCGGTTCCGCTCATCCTGCTCTCCTACTGGAATCCGGTGGTGCACTACGGATCGCGCCGGGCGGCCTGCGATCCTGCGCCGTTCCTTCGCGACGCCGCGCGATGCGGTGTCAGCGGGCTCATCGTGCCTGATCTGCCTCCAGACGAAGCGGACGGACTCCACGATCTTGGGCGACGTCATGGCATCGCGACGATTTTCCTCGCCGCCCCGACCAGCCCGGCCTATCGCTTGCGCCGGATCGCCCGGGCCTCGGAGGGGTTTATCTACTATGTCTCGTTGACCGGCACGACCGGAGCTCGCCGGCAATTGCCGCCGGACTGGTTGCACGGCGTGCGCGAGTTGAAGCTCTTGACCACCAAACCCGTGTGCGTGGGATTCGGCATCTCAACGCCCGCACACGCTCGGGCGGTCGGACGCGTCGCGGATGGCGTGATCGTCGGCAGCGCGTTGCTCAACGCGCTCGAGCCGTTCCGGAACCAGCGTCGGAGATGGCTGCGCGAAGCGGCCGCCTTCCTCCGCGGGCTGCGCCGGGCGGTATAGCGGCTGGCATGCAGCGGGCGCTGGGACTGGATGTGGGCACGCGGCGGATCGGTGCCGCGTTAAGCGACCCGCTTGGGATCAGCGCCCAGCGCCTCACGGTCATTGAGCGGCATGATCCCGCGCGCGATTTTCACGCCATCGCCTCGCTCGTGTCAACGCACGAGGTGGGCGTGGTCGTCGTGGGCCTGCCGCTGACCCTCAAAGGGACGAGGAGCGAACAGACCAAATCCGTCGAGGAGTTCGTGAACGGCTTGCGCCAGCGGCTCGCCTGTCCCGTCGAGGTAGTCGATGAGCGCCTCACCACCGTTGAAGGGCACCGGGCGTTGCGCAGCACAGGCGCTTCGCCTCGGACTCACAAACGGCTCATCGATCAGGTGGCCGCCCAACTCATCCTCCAAACGTATCTCGATGCCCACGCGCGCACCACGTAAGAAGAACCCCTACCGCCTGACGACGCTCTCCAACGGGCTCGCCGCCGTCCTGCGGCCGGTAGAGCATGTCGAGTCCGTGGCGGTCGGCGTGTGGGTCGGAGCCGGCGGACGCTACGAGCCGTTGAGGCTCTCGGGCATCTCCCATTTCCTGGAGCATCTGGTCTTCAAAGGGACCCGCCGGCGCAGCTGCGAGCAGCTCACCCAGGCGATTGAAGGGGTCGGCGGCAGCCTCAACGGATTTACCGCGGAGGAATTCACCTGCTATATGGCCAAAGTCCCCGCGCGGTATGCGCGGCGGGCGATTGAGATTCTCGCGGATATGGTGCTGCGTCCCTCCCTGGCCGCTGAAGATGTCGAGAGAGAACGCGAGGTCATCCTGGAAGAGATCCGCATGTATGAGGACGCCCCCGGGCAATACATCCACGATGTGTTTAATCAGCTGCTCTGGCCGAATCATCCGCTGGGCAGCGTCCTGTCGGGAACCATCGAGACGGTTCGAGGGATTCGGCGGCCGGACCTTGTGACGTATTGGCGGCAGCGCTATCACCATCGCAATTGTCTCGTCGCATGCGCCGGCGCCTTTGAATCCGGTGAGGTCGAGGGTTGGCTTCGCGCGGCGTTCGGGCCGGCTCGCCGAGGATCCCTCAGGCCGTTTCTCCGGGCCCCCCGCGTGCGTCGCGGGCCGCAACTGCGCTTCGTGCGCAAAACTACCGAGCAGACCCACCTGTGCCTGGGAGGGCCCGCCATTGGCCGCACGCACCCGTTGCGGTTCGCCATCGAGCTCCTGCACGTGGTGCTGGGGGCCAACATGTCCTCGAGGTTGTTCCGCGAGGTCCGCGAAAAGCGGGGGCTGGTGTACGAGATCGGCACGCAGATCAAGCGGTACCGCGACACCGGGGCCTTTGTGATCTCAGCCGGCTGCGATCCGGGTAAGCTGGTGACGACGGTCGAGATCATCACGAGGGAGCTCAATCGCGTCCGACGCAAGCCGGTTGGCGCGGGTGAATTGAAGCGGGCCAAGGAATTCTACTGCGGCCAGCTCCTGATGGCGCTTGAGGAGACGATGGAACATATGCTGTGGATGGGGGAACAGGTGGTCGCGGTGGGCCGGGTGGGCCAACCGAGGGAACTGATTGCGGCGATCGAACGGGTGTCCGCCCGCGAGATCCGGCAAGCGGCGCGCGTGGTCTTTGAGGCTCGCCGGTTGTTCCTCGCGCTCATCGGCCCGACCTCACAGGATCAGAGCGGGACATTGCAAGGCTTGTTGGCAGGGGTGCATTGATGCGGAAGCTTCTCGTGGCGCCAAGTCTGCTGGCGTGTGATTTCACCCGATTGGCTGAGGAGGTCAAGGCGGTTGAGCGCGCCGGGGCAGACTGGTTGCACCTGGACGTGATGGATGGCCACTTCGTTCCCAACATCAGTTTCGGGCCGGTGATCGTCGAGGCGGTGCATCGCGTGGCCACCCGTCCCCTGGACGTGCAGCTGATGATTGAGCATCCGGAGCAGTTTGTCGAGGCATTCCTGGCGGCCGGCACGGACCATCTGACGGTCCATGTGGAATCGGCGGGTTTACGCGACCCCGACCGCCTGCGCGAGTTTCTGCAGCAGCTTCGCCGACGCAAGATCCGCGCTGGACTGTCGCTGCGCCCCACCACGCCGGCGCAGGCCCTGCGGCCCTACCTTCAGGACCTTGACCAGATTCTTGTGATGACGGTCGAGCCCGGTTTCGGAGGTCAGGCGTTCCTGCCGGAGATGGTGGAGAAGATTCGGCAATGCCGCGCGTGGTTCGACGGGGATCTCGTCGTGGATGGCGGCATCAACCCCCGAACCGCAACACTCGTGCGGGCGGCCGGCGCGAATGTCCTGGTGGCCGGCACAGCCATCTTTCGTCAACCCCATTACGAGGACGCGATCGCGGCGCTGCGGGCCGCGGAGCCGGCACCTCAATGACGCGCATCAAGTTCGGAACTGAGGGGTGGCGAGCGGTGATGGCGGAGGAGTTTACCATCGAGAATGTCTGCCGCGTCACCCAGGGCATCGCGGGACATTTCCTGCAGGCTGCCGGCGGCCGTCGGCCGACGCTGGCGGTCGGCTACGACCTGCGATTTCTCTCCGAGGAGTTCGCCAGGGCCGTCTGCGAGGTGCTGGCCGCCAACGGCGTCACGGTGATCCTCTCAGAGAGTCCGGTGCCGACCTGTGCGGTCAGCCGCTATGTCGTGGACCATCGGGCCGCCGGCGGGATCGTCGTCACCGCCAGCCACAACCCTCCAACCTATAACGGGATCAAGGTGAAGGAGGCATTCGGAGGATCCGCCACGACAGAGACCGTGGCGTCCATTGAATCGCGGTTAGGGCGTCGAGCGCCTTCCCGCCTCCCCTTCGCTGAGGCGCAAGAGCGGGGATTGGTACGCCGCGCCGACTTCTTGCCGGATTATCTCAAGGGGATCCGCGCGCTGGTCGACCTACGGATGATCCGGGGCTCCCATCTGAAGGCGGTGGTGGATTCCATGCACGGGGTGGGCGGGCGATTGATCGAGCAGCTGCTCCGCCAAGGCCGGTGCCGTGTCGACACCCTCCATGCCGAGCGGGATCCGCTCTTCGGGGGACAAGCCCCCGAGCCAATTGCCAGCCACCTGAAGTCGCTGATCGCCACTCTAAGACACCATCGGTGGGACGTCGGGCTGGCCACGGATGGCGATGCCGATCGGCTTGGGGTCGTGGCGCCCAACGGGGTCTTCCTGAATCCCGGCCAAGTCCTGTGCATTCTGGCCGAGCATCTGATTCTGACGCGCCGGTGGCGCGGGACCATCGTAAAGACGGTGTCCAACACCTCGATGATTGACCGGTTGGCACAAGCCCATGGGCTGGCCGTCGTGGAAGTGCCCGTGGGCTTCAAGCATATCGCCAAGCTGTTGCTGGATGGCGGGGTGCTCATTGGGGGCGAGGAATCCGGCGGCATCGGGATCCGAGGCTACCTGCCGGAACGAGACGGCATTCTCATGGGCCTGCTGGTGCTGGAGGCGATGGCGGCGCAGGGGTGCGGCATCCTCGACCTGTTGCGCCGGTTGGAACGCCGGCTCGGGCGGTGGGCGTATACGCGGCGCGACTTGACGCTCTCGCCGGAGCGCGTGGCGCGCGTGTTTGCCAAATTGCAGGCGTCACCTCCTACGCGGATCGCCGGCACGACGGTCAGGGAGGTCAAGACGCTGGATGGCGTCAAGCTCATTGGGCGGGATGAGAGCTGGCTGTTGTTTCGCCGCTCAGGAACCGAGCCGATTGTCCGCGTGTACGCGGAAAGCCCGGTGGCCGCCCGCGTCACCCGATTGCTGGATTTCGGCCTCCAGCTCATCAAAACCTGCTGACGTTCCGTCATGGACCAAGCGCGGATCCGCAACTTCTGCATCATCGCCCATATCGACCACGGCAAATCGACCCTCGCGGATCGGTTGCTACAGCTCAGCGGGGCGGTCGATCGGCGAGAATTCCGCGACCAGGTGCTCGATGATATGGACCTGGAGCGGGAACGCGGCATCACCATCAAGGCTTCGTGCGTCCAGCTGCACCACCGCGCAGGCGATGGCCAGGAGTACCTCCTCGACCTTATCGACACCCCCGGCCACGTCGATTTCGCCTTCGAGGTGGCGAAAAGTCTCCAGGCCTGCGAAGGCACCCTGCTCATCGTGGATGCCACCCAAGGCGTCGAGGCGCAGACGGTCGCCAACTATCTGCTGGCCAAAGAGCACGGCCTCGCAATCATTCCCGTGATCAACAAGATCGATTTGGGGCATGCGCAGATCGATCGCGTGACGCGGGAGATCCGCCAGCTCCTGCAACAGCCCGACATCGCCATCAGTCAGGTCAGCGCCAAGGAGGGCCGTGGCGTCGAGGAGGTGCTGGAACGTGTGGTCAGAGAGATCCCTCCACCGATGGGGAATCCCGCCAATCCTCTCGCGGGGCTCGTGTTCGATTCGGTTTATGATGACTACAAAGGGGTGGTGGTGTTTGTGAAGGTCGTTGAGGGCACGCTGCGCCGCGGGATGGGCCTCACGTTCCTGGGTTCCTCCAAGGGGCATGTGGTACAGGAGGTGGGGGTGCTCACCCCGAAACCGGTGCCGGTTGAGGAGCTGTGCGCGGGAGAAGTCGGCTACCTCACCGCGAACATCCGCGATCCCCGGGACGTCCTGGCCGGCGAGACGATCACCGAAACCGCCCGTCCGGTGGCAACCGCCTTGCCAGGGTTTCGACGGCTCAAGCCGATGGTCTTTGCTGGCATCTACCCGGCCAACACCCAGGCATTGGGAACGCTGCGGTCGGCGATGGAAAAACTGCTGCTCAATGACGCGGCGTTTTACTTCGCTCCTGAGCAATCCGACGCCCTGGGACAGGGATTCCGGTGCGGGTTCCTCGGGCTGCTGCACATGGAGATTGTCCAGGAGCGGTTGGAGCGCGAGTTCGGGGTCGACCTGGTGTTGACGACCCCCAGCGTGGCCTATCAGGCCAAGCTCACGGACGGGCGGATCGTCGAGATTGACAGTCCGTCGAAGCTGCCGCCTGTGCACACCATCGCGGAGCTCCTTGAGCCGTATGTCGAGGCGGTCATGCTCGCGCCGGCCACCTGCCTGGGCATCCTGATGGATCTGGTCAAACAGGAACGCGGCACCCATCGTTCCACGGAGTTCCTCAGCGAAACGCGCGTGAAGATCGTCGTCGAGCTGCCGCTGAGCGAGATCGTGGTGGATTTCTACGACCGACTCAAATCGCTGACCCAGGGCTACGGATCGTTTGATTACGAGCTGACCGGGTACCGCGCGGCCTCGCTCGTGCGGCTGGATATCCTGATCAACGGCAGGTTGTGCGAGCCGCTCTCGTCGATCGTCGCCAAAGACCATGCCTACGAGCAGGGCCGGGCGCTCGTGGAGCGATTACGGCACCTCATCCCCCGACAACTGTTCGAGGTGGCGATTCAGGCCGCAGTCGGCAACCACGTGATCGCGCGTGAATCGGTTCGGCCGCTCGCGAAGCACGTGACCGGCAAATGTTACGGCGGCGACATCACGAGGAAGCGCAAGCTCTGGGAACGCCAGAAAGAAGGGAAGAAGCGCATGAAGCAATTCGGCCAAGTCGAAATTCCTCAAGAGGCGTTTCTCGCTGCGTTGAGACTCTCCTCATGAGGGTCCGCCGTCGTCGAACCCGTGCGCCGCGCGAGGTGTTGCGGCCGGTGTCTTCCGCGTGGCGGGAGAATCTCGAGTCGGTGCTCTGGGCGGTGGCGGTGGCGCTGCTGATTCGGACGTTCCTGATCGCCCCGTTCAAAATCCCCTCAGGCTCTATGCGTCCCACGCTCCTGGAGGGAGATCGCATCTTGGTGAACAAATTTCTCTACCGCGTTCGAGACCCCAAAGCCGGTGAGATCATCGTGTTTCGATTTCCCGAGAACCCCAAACGCCCGTTCATCAAGCGGTTGGCGGCGGTGGGCGGCGATCTCGTAGAGATACGCGATGGGCATCTCTGGGTCAACGGCGAGCTTTCCGCCAACGCGCAGGTGCACAACTTCTTCTACTACAATCAGGGAGAATTCGGCCAGGAGGATCATGTCGTCCGCGTGCCCGATGGGATGTACTACGTCTTGGGTGATAACTCGTCCTCATCGCATGACAGCCGGTACTGGGGCTTTGTGCCGAGGCGGCTCCTGATCGGCAAAGCGGTGTGCATCTTCTGGCCTCCGAGCCGGCTGCGCGTCTTGCGCTGATGGCCCACTTATGCTAGAGTACCCTCGAGCAAGTCCACAACCCAAGGAGGTGTGAGATGACGAGGCTGACAGCGATCCTGGTGGCGGCAGCGACCCTCGGGCTGGCCGGATGCGAAGGGGTGCAGACCGCCGCGCAATCGAAAACGGTGCAGGGCGCTGCCATCGGGAGCCTCATTGGGGCGGGGACCGGGGCCATTATTGGAGAGCAATCAGGAAAAGCTGGAGCCGGAACCGCCATCGGCGCGGCGGTCGGCGCGCTGGGGGGCGGGTTGATGGGATCAGCCCTCGAGGCCCAGGACAAGAAAATCCAACAGCAGCAAACGCCGGTGGCGACCAGCCGGTCGAAGTTTTGTCCGGTGGGAGGCGAATTGTACGGCGAGGACGTCAAGTACTGCCCGAACCACGGCGTCGAACTTCGGTATAAAGAGTAACCGCGGGCTGTCTTTTCCTTGAACAGGACACAGGTTCTGTCCGTTCCTTGAACCTGTTAACTTTATGAGTTTGGCCAACAAGATTTCGCTCCTGCGGATCTTGCTGGCGCCGTGTATTGTCGCCTCCCTGGTCTACTATCAACCTGACCGCGAGGCGCTTCGGTTGGTCGCGCTGGCGCTCTTCGTCGTCGGGATGCTCTCTGATGCTCTCGATGGATTGATCGCCCGCTCGCAGCACCAGCAGTCCAAGCTTGGGACCATTCTTGATCCGCTCGCCGATAAGTTCTTGATCCTCAGCACCCTCATCAGCCTTTCCACCATCCGGGCGCTTCCGGAATGGATGCGTATCCCCGCCTGGTTCAATCTCATCGTGATCAGCCGCGATGTGGTGCTGGTCGCGGGCACGTTGTTGGTCGTCGGATTTACCAATCAATGGCCCGTCCGTCCGAGTCGGCTCGGGAAATGGACGGTGCTCGTCCAGATGCTGGTGATTCCGATGGCCTTGCTGGGGCTGCCGGGAAAGTCTGAGATGTTGCTGGCGGCGGCGGCACTGACCGTCCTCTCCGGCATCGGCTACCTGCGGATGGGGATCAAATTGTTAAGTTGATGCCGCTGCTGTTGACGTGGGGGGCGTGCTACCTCGTGGGTTCCATCCCCACGGCGTACCTCTTCGCGAAGCTGGCCAGGGGGGTTGATATCCGGACCGTCGGCAGCGGCAACGTCGGCGCGACGAATGCCTTTCGGACGATCGGGGCGTGGGCCGGCGTGTCGGTCTTCGTCATCGATCTGTTCAAGGGTGTCGTGGCATCGAGATGCCTTCCCGCCTGGCTGCTGGACGAGGTGTCTCCGGCCATGGCCCTGACGTCTGGATTGATGGCGGTCATCGGGCACGATTTTCCGTGCTGGCTCCGGTTTCGTGGCGGCAAGGGGGTCGCGACCACCATCGGGGCGCTGATCGGCTGTTCACCTCTTGTGGCCGGTGTCGTGGCGGCGACGTGGATCCTGTTCTTTGCGCTGACCCGCTATGTGTCCATTGGCTCGATGATGGCGGCCGCAGCCATTCCGGTCAGCCAGCTGGGCGCTCATCAGCCCCTGACCGCGGTCGGGATCGGCGGCCTGCTCGCCCTGCTGATCATCGTGCAGCACCGAGCGAATCTGCAGCGGCTGCTCACTGGAACCGAGCACCGCGCCTGGTCGAGCAGTTGACGGTGGGGCCGCCTTTGTGTAGACTATGCCAGATGGACGAGACGACATCCCAATTGGAATTCTTTGAGGCGCCGAACCCCGGTGTGATCCGGCCGCTCATCACGCCGGTGGGACGTCTTGAGGTGCGTCACGATCATGCGATCCTGCTGGGGATGGCAGGCCTCATCGGTGTGGCGGTCATCTTTGCCGGCGGGGTTGAGCGCGGCAAGCAACTCGCTCGCACCGAGCGGGTGCTCATGGCGCCGCCGAGTTCGCGCTCCTCATCGTCCTCATCCGCGTCCTCGTCATCGGCCTCGCCAGCCACCTCGCTCAACAGTCCAGAACCAGCACGTGCGGGCGCGTCCTCTTCGCCGATCACGCCACGCCAGAGCACGCCGTCGCCAAAACCTGCGACCGCGCCTCGCGTACCCAAACGGCTGGCCGAATCCTCCGCCCGGTTTGCTGTCCAGGTGGTCAGCTACACCAAACCGGCGCTCGCCGCTCGCGAGCTCAGCCGCTTGCAAGCTCGCGGGGAGTCCGCGTTTCTCATCAAGCGCGCCGATAAGGCCGTGCTGTTTGTGGGGCCGTTTACGTCGCGAAAGCTCGCAAAAGACAAGCTGGCCGGCTTGAAACCACGGTATCGCGATTGTTTTGTCCGCAGCCTGTAGCCACGCGCATGTCCATTCACCCTTCTTTGCGACAAACCAGTGGGAAAGGCGGGACGCATCGCAGCGTGTTGAAACGGTTCGAGCGAATCCAGCAGCTTCTGACGCAAGGACAGTGGAACGACGCACGGTCGATTTTCGGGCTGCCCAAGACCAAGCAGGCGCGCATCAAGGTTCGAAAGGCTGCGGCGGAAGCCGCAAAACCCGAGGAAGCCGCAGCCGCCGCTCAAGCCACCCAGGCAACCCCGGCAGCGGGCAAGTCCTCGCCAGCAAAAGCCTCACCAGCAGGGAAGTCCCCACAGGCGTCGTAATGGCGGCGCCGTCCGCCCCATCGTTCGCGCTCTCCGTCGAGGTCATGCATCGTCTCGATGACGAGGCCATCCACACCCTGGGGTTCCCCCGCCTCCTCCTCATGGCCCAGGCCGGTTGTGCCGTGGCTGATGCCCTCACCCAGCTCCATCCCGAGCCTTGCGAGTGTGTGGTATGTTGTGGCATGGGGTATAACGGGGGAGACGGGTTGTGCGCCGCGTGGCATCTGATCCGTCGAGGGTATCGCCCGCGGATTGTCTTGGCTGGGTTGCGTCGAGACTTAAAAGAGGAGCCGGCCGTCTTTGCCCGCGTCGTTGAGGCCTTCCAGATCCCATGGCGGGAGGTGGTCTCAGGCGACGACCTCGCCGAAGTCCAGGGTTGGTTGCGCTCGTGCGGGGTGATCCTTGATGCGTTGTTCGGCATCGGTCTCAACGGTTCGGTGCGGCCGTTGCCGGCTCGTCTCATCGCGATGATCAATGAGGCGGGGCGTCCGGTGGTGGCCGTCGACGTGCCCTCGGGCTTGGACGGGGATACCGGAGTCCCGCTGGACGTTGCCGTACGGGCCGCGGTGACGGTCACCTTCGGCGCTCCCAAACGCGGATTGCTGACGGCTCAAGGCTCGTCATGTGCAGGCCGGCTGGTCGTCGATGCGTTGGGGATGCCGGACTGGTTGATCCGTCGATACATGCCATGACGGTGATTCGAGTAGGGTTACGCGAGCGGTCCTATCCAATCTACGTGGCGGATTCGTACCGTCACCTTCCGCAGATCCTGGCTCGCCAGCGGCTCGGCCCCTTACTGGCGGTCGTCTCTCACCGCCGTCTGCTCGACCGGTTCGGTGGGGAACTGCTCAAGACCTTACGGCGGGGCGGCTTGACCGTGATCACGATGACGGTGCCCGAGTCCGAGCTCTCCAAGTCTTCTCGCGTGGCGCAGCGCTTGCTCACACAGTTGGCTCGACGCGCCACGATGCGCCTTCCCGTGCTGGTCGCCTTCGGAGGCGGCGTCGTGGGCGACCTCACAGGATTCGTCGCCGCCGTGTTCCGCCGGGGCGTGCCGTATGTGCAGCTGCCGACGACGCTGCTGGCGCAAGTGGACTCCTCGATTGGAGGGAAGGTCGGGATTGATCTGCCTGAGGCCAAAAATGCGGTCGGCGCGTTCTACCAGCCACGAGTGGTGTTTGACCACGTGGGGGTGCTGCGAAGTCTGCCGTTGCGGCAGCGTCGATCAGGATTGGCGGAGATTCTCAAATACGCCGTGATGGCAGACGCCTGGTTATTCCGGTTTCTGGAGCGGCACGTCACGGCCTGTCTGCACGGCAACCCACAGGTGGATCGTGTCATGGTGGAACGGTGCGCCCGGATCAAGGCCCGCGTCGTCTCGCGCGATGAACGGGAAACCAGAGGAGTGCGCACCCGCCTGAACCTGGGTCATACGCTCGGGCATGCCCTGGAAGCCGCGACCGGCTATCGACGATTCACCCATGGCGAAGCCATTGCGGTCGGCTTAGCGTATGCCTCGCACCTGAGCGTGACGCAGGGACTGATGGCTACTGCGGCGCGCCAGCGAATCATCCGGTTGCTGCGAGCCCTGGGCCTCCCCACCGCGGTGACCGGCGTGTCACTGGGGGCGGTCAAGCGGGCCCTGCGCTACGACAAGAAGTTCATCCGGGGCAAATCCCGGTGGGTGCTGCCCACCCAGATCGGTCGTGCGATCGTGACGGAAGGCGTTCCCATGTCCGAAGCGATGAGGCTCATGCGGGAGTACGTCAAACCGTAGCACGGAATCGTTCACCAGAACCGGGGAGGTGAGGGATGGCTGAGGCGCGGATGGAGCAGATCGGGAAAGTCGCCGGATTCTTTGCGCACGTGGGTGCGGCGGTCGTGGAGCTTACGGGATCGCTTCGGGTCGGCGATCGCATCTACATCAAAGGCCACACCACCGACTTCCAGCAAACGGTCGCCTCCATGCAGGTTGACCGCCAGGATGTGCAGGAGGCTGTTGCGGGACAGTCCGTCGGGCTGAAGGTCGACCAGCGGTGCCGACAGCACGACGTGCTGTATAAATTAGTCGCCTGACTTAGCGGGTCGTGCTGAGGATCAGATCTTCATCCCGCCAGCGCAGCCTGGCTTCTTCTCCCCAAATCTCGAGGAGTGTCGCGCCGGCGATGCTGTCTCCGATCCGCAAGATCAGCCCGTTGATGATCGCCACCGGCTCTCCTCGGCCTTCCACGATCCCGTTGAGCGTGAGGTCCGGCCGCTTGCGTTTGGCCACGGTCGCGGTCGCCCCTGCGGATGGGCTGAGGGCAGGCTTGGCGCCACTGGGAGGCCGGCTCGCCGTTGGTTGAAGGGGTTCAGGTCGGCTCGTGACATGCACGACGCGTGAAGGCGTCGCATCGGGAACTGAATTCTTCGCGAGCTGCCATCGCAGGAGCAGGGAATAGCCCCACAGCATCAGCATGATGAGGGCCGCCCCTCCGACGGCGAGGCCTATCCACCACGTCGCATTGACCAGCCGAGGCTGCGGAGCACGGGACCACGACTGCTGGAGCGGATCCGATGAGCGCGTCAGCGACGTCGGCTCGGAAATGGATTCTGGAGTCGTGACAACCGGCTCGGCTTTCGAGGGCGCTTGTTGCGCTCGGCGCAACGCTTCTTCAATCAAGCTCATGATGGCACCTACACCTTTACGGGTTCGCTCGTTGACAGCGGGACTTGCCCCATCAGTTCCTGGTAGCTGCGCTGGATGAGCGCCCGATCCACCAGCTTCGTCCGCAGCACGTAACACGCCAGCAACGCTCGATCGCACACCAGGTTCATGAGCCTCGGGATGCCGTTCGAACACCGGTAGATCTCCTCAAAGGCTTCCCCGGTGAACGCGAGACTGCCATCGGAACCTGCGATCTCCAAGCGGTGCTCGATATAGGTGCGCACCTCCTCCCCATCGAGCGGCAAGATGTGATAGCGCACCCCGATGCGCTGCTGCAACTGCCGCAAGGAAGGCCGGTCCAGCTTATCCCGTAATTGGGGCTGCCCGACGAGGACGATCTGGACCAGCTTCTGCTTGTCCGTCTCGAGATTGGAGAGCATCCGAATTTGTTCCAGGACCCGCAGGCTGAGGTTCTGTGCCTCATCGATGATCAGGACGATGTTATTGCCGAGGGTGGCCTGCTCAATAAGGAAGCGGTTCAGCTCGTTGAACAACCCGAAGCGGTTGCCACGCATGGGGTCCAGGCCGAAATCTTGGATGACCGCCTGCAACAGTTGTAGTTCCGACAGCCCTGAATGGAGGATCAATGCGGTTCGCGTCGTGTCTTCCAACTGGCGCAGCAAGGCTTTGCATAAGGTGGTTTTCCCCGTGCCGATCTCGCCGGTAATTTCGATGAACCCTTTGCGCTCCCGGATGCCGTACATCATGTGGGAGAGCGCCTCGCGATGCCGTCGGGACAGGTACAGGAAGGCGGGATCCGTGGTGACTGAGAAGGGGTGTTCGCGCAGCCCGAGATAGTCAAGATACATACGTGAACAGGTTCAAGGACAAGACAGAACCACGTTAACAACTCCAAGCAAAAAGATACCCAGTTTCATTGTAGCGCGCAGGGAGGGGAAATCAAGAGGGAAATGTTTGACACTCAGAAGGGCTGGTGGTATGCTGCAGGGGATGTCCGAGGAACGTCGTCGGTCTCCGAGAATACGCTGCGTCCTGCCGGTTCGGCTCTATCCACAAGGCGAAACGAAGGTCATTCAAACGCTGACCAAAGACGTGTCAATTGGGGGATTGAAGTGCCTGAGCCCCCTCTCCAAACCTGTCTCAACGCCTCTTTCGGTGGAGCTTGATCTGGGTCGCGACAAGACCGTGATGCAGGTCAGAGCGCGCACCGTGTGGTTTCAGCAGGTGCCAAACGGCGAGCAGTTCTATCTTGGCATCATGTTCGACGAGCTTTCTGACCGAAATAGGCAACTTTTGTCTAGATATTTAGACTCTCCCAGACCCCCAAGTAGCCGCTAGTTTTTTCCTGTCTGATATTACGTCTAACCTATTCTGAAATAATGAGTTACGTAGTCTAATGTTGCCAAAATTTAAGAAATATGGTATAGTTGTGAGTAGAGAACCGGCAGCCAGAAGGTCCAGGATGGCGGGTTCAGGTAGACAGCGGTCTCGATGTACAGACAACCGTCTACTTAAGGAGGTGAGTCCAGGTGATGAAGCTGTCTGATCGCCACGTGGATGTGATTATCGGGGTCATCCTCGGTGTGACGCTCGGGCTGCACTACCCCCTTGACACGTTTAAGCTGTTGTTCGTGATCCTCAGTGTCATTGGGGTGCTCAAGCTCGCAGTCAAGTAGCGCTCACCACAGGAACCCGAACGGCCTGGGGCTGCCCTTCCGGGCAGCCCCAGTTTTTTTGATCCCGCGGGGTTCACGATTGACGATGAGTCTCTGTCCCGCTACAATAGCATCATGTATATGCCCACCTTCAATCCGCGTCTCCCTGACCTGCTGTTGGGGTTGGTGATCGGCTTGAGTCTGGCGCTGACGTACCACTGGCTTGCGTGGGCGATTCGTTGACCACGTCCCCGCTCGATGCGTGCTTGGCGAGGCCGGCGGCAGCGTCCTTCGCTTCGTTCCCTGTATCATCATCTCGTGCGGGCCCTTGGCCCCCAACACTGGTGGCCGGCGAAGAGTCCGTTCGAGGTGATGGTCGGGGCGATCCTCACGCAAAACACCGCCTGGGTCAATGTCGAGCGGGCCATTGCGCAACTCGAAGCCGCGCACGCGCTGTCCGCCCGGACGCTGGCCAGGCGGCCTTCGACGGCGATTCAGCGCCTCATCCGTCCGAGTGGCTACTTTCGGCAGAAAGCCGCGGTGCTGCAAGGATTCAGCCGGTGGCATCTCAAGCGGTATCAGGGCTCAACCCGCGCCATGTTTCGTACGCCCGCGAGGCGTTTGCGGCAAGAATTGCTTGGGCTGAAGGGCATCGGGCCGGAGACGGCCGACTCGATCCTCTTGTACGCCGGCCGCCGGCCAACCTTTGTGATCGACGCCTATACGAGGCGGATCTTTCAGCGCCATCATCTGATCTCGGGCCGGGAACCGTACGATGAGACCCAACGGTTTTGTCTGGATCGGTTGCCACGCAGGGTTCAACTCTATAACGAATTCCACGCGTTGTTGGTGGCCGTGGGCAAGCGGTATTGCCATCGTACGGATCCCGACTGCGCGTCCTGTCCCCTGGGGAAATTCCCCCATCACATCGAGGTGCATGCGTGAATGAGTCGACCGAGTGGTAGCTGTACGTCCTGTGGGAAGCGTCTTGGCAAGCAACATTGGTACTACCGCAACGGCCAATACTTCTGCAAGAAAGCCTGCTGGAAGACCGCGGCAGAAAAAGCCAAGGAAGAGCAGAGCAAGCCCCCAGCTGACAAGCCCCAAGCCGAGCCGTCGCCGTCGACCCCGAATGCCTGACCTCTCGTGTCTGTTCTGCCGCATCGTCCAGCGTACGCTGCCCGCGCAGATCGTCACCGAAGATGACGAGCTCCTGGCGTTCAAGGACATCAACCCGCAGGCACCCACCCACCTGCTTATTATTCCTAAGCGCCACCTCGCGACTGTCTCGGAGTTAACGGCCGAATCAGCTCCTCTGATGGCCAAGGGCATGCTCTTGGCGGACCGGTTGGCCAAGCAGGCCGGGATTGCCGAGTCAGGGTACCGAGTGGTGATCAATTGCGGCGCAGGCGCGGGGCAGAGCGTCTTTCATATCCATCTCCACCTACTCGGTGGGCGACTGATGAGGTGGCCGCCCGGATGAGAGGAACGCGAATGCAGGAACGGCGATCGGCTCCTCGAGTAGACCACCGCATTCCCCTGGCGGTGAAGGAACGGAGCCAAACATTCATTGTGCAGACCAAGAACCTCAGTGCGTCCGGGGCGTACTGCGCGTTCTCCCACTTCGTGGCTCCGATGACGAAACTCCAGGTGCGGCTTCAGCTCGAGGTTGAGGGTCACAGCCGCGCCATCGAGTGTCAGGGGGTCGTGGTGCGGGTGAAGCCTCCGGCGTTCCGTCGTCGGATCTCCACCTACGATGTGGCGATTTTCTTCAGCGATCTATCGGATGGGGATCGCGCCACGGTGGCCCGCTACGTCCTGCGCCATCTCGAGCTGACCGCGTCCCGTGAATAACCCATCCACACGCGTCCCGCTGATGACCCCTATGAGACGCGGCGATGCCGTGGAGTTTTGCTGGTAATCGAGCGCTGCTCATCGCCCATCGCGGCGCAGCCACGGAAGCACCGGAAAATACGGCCGCGGCGATTCGGCTCGCCTTCAGGCAGGGAGCTCACCTGGTTGAGCTTGATGTGCAGCTCACGCGAGACAAGCGGCTCGTGATCTTCCATGATGACCGACTGGAGCGGACAAGCACCGGCCGCGGTCGGCTCGCCAGTTGGCTCTACCGTGACCTGCGACGGCTGGATACGGGATTATGGTTTGCGTCGCGGTTTGCGGGTGAGCGCCCCCTGCTGGTCTCACAGGCCTTGACGATGTGCCCACCTGCCTGTGGGGTGAATCTGGAGCTCAAGGCCACCTCGCATGCAGCCGACCTGATCGCGCGCCTGATCCGTTGCTTGCGGTGGACTCGGATGCGGCGTCGCGTCTTGGTGTCTTCATTCGATGGCGATCTGCTGGCCCGCCTGAAGGCCGCAGCCCCACGCGTGCCGCGCGCGTTGCTGTGCGCTCGCCGGCCGTGGCAGGCGCTTCGTCGCGCGATCGCGCTGGAGTGCGTGGCCTTCCACCCCCATCATACCGTGACGACGCCCGCCCTGATTCAGCAGGCGCACAGGCACGGATTGCGAGTCCACCTCTGGACGGTGGATGCGCCCGGTGAGGCCAGGCGGGTGCTGCGGATGGGCGCGGATGGTCTCGTCACGAACGTACCGAGACGGCTGCGAGACATCCTGCAAGGGCGCTCATGACGATTGCCGATCAGCCTGGTTCGGAAGAGAAGCTCAGCATCCTGCGACGGATCGCGCTGTTCTCCTCATGCACCGAGGAGCATCTCCATCTCGTCGCCGCGCGCACCCGCCTCGTGGAATATAAGAAAGGGGAAATGCTCTATCGGGAGGGCGAGGCGGCCGCCGCCCTCTACATTGTCGCCTCCGGCCGGCTTGAGGTGTTCTCGGTCATCGATGGGACGAAGCACCTCTACACCGTCTTGCATAACGGGGATACATTTGGGGAAGTCTCCCTGCTGACCGGTGAGCCCCATTCCGCAACCGTCCAGGCCCTTAATGACACCCTCATCTTCCAACTCGAGAAGCACGATTTTGAAGAGCTGATCAATCGAATCCCGTCCTTGGTGCTCTATTTAAGCCGTCTCCTCTCCAAGCGCCTGCGCATCAAAGGGCATGCCGCTGGCGGTGGGACCGAAGCCACGATTCTCGCGATCTATAGCGCGGCGCGCGGAGTCGGACGGACCTTGTTTACGGTGGCGTTGGCGACCTCCTTGCGGCGCGAAACGCACCAGCCCGTTATCCTCGTTGATGTCAACACGCCGGAGGGGCAGATCAATCGCTTCTTTGGAGGCGCCAGCCACCCACACGTCAGGTCCATCGTCCACCAGGGATTGGTCTCCGATGAAGAGATCGCCCATGAGATCCAGCATCATCCTGCCGGGTTTGACTTTCTGTATGCCGGGGCACCGACCACCCACGAGGGGCACGAAGCCTTAATTGCCCCCTTGGCGAGTGAGCTGGCTCAGCATTATCGGTATATCCTGATGGATTTACCGATCGACGTCGATGCCACGGTCCTGAAAGCCCTGACCCAAGCCGATCTGATCTACCTCGTGACTGATTGTACGCGCGAATCGGTGATCCGGACACAGGCCCTCATGCGGCAGCTCCGCGATGCCGTGGGGTCGCCCCCTCAGCAGATGAAGATCGTCCTGAATCTCGTTGAGTCCGAGCGCGAACGTCTGACCTCGGCTCAAGTCGCTGAGACGCTGGAGCGCCCGATCGACCTCGCCTTGCCCCACATCGAGACGCCTTCCGGCGAAGTGAGCATTGATGAGTTGCTTCGTCTCCTCGACCAGCGTAACTCGCCGTACGCGCGCGCGGTGCGGTATGTCGCCCGAGATCTTGGTGGACTGCTGGTGGGCCTGGCGTTGGGGTCAGGCGCCGCCCTGGGGCTGGCGCATATCGGGGTCTTGAAAGTCTTCGAACGGGAACACATCCCAATTGATCTCGTGTCCGGCTCGAGCATCGGCGCACTGGTGGGGGGATTGTGGGCCTCCGGAGTCTCCGCTCAGGAACTGGAACGTATGGCGCTTCGGTTTAAGAACCCGTGGGACATCCGGCGGTTGTTCGTCTTTGACCTGGGTTTGCCGGCCGCGAGCCTGGTCATCGGCGCTCTGGCAGGTGGTCTGATGGGGGTGCTGGCCGGCGTGTGGGCAGGGCTCTTGTTGGGATTCATCGTGTGCGTCATCCTGGCGCTCCTGATGGGACCGCTCGTCGGAGGGCCCATCCAGGGCGCCCAATTGATGGCTCACTTGGAGAATGACTTTGCCGGTAAAACCTTCGAGCAAACCCGTCTGCCGCTTCGAATCGTCGCGTCCAACCCCATGGCTCGCGAGGAAGTGATCTTCGCAACCGGCCCGATTGCGCTCGCGGTGCGTGCCTCCGTCTCAATCCCAGGGATCTTCAAACCCGTCACCTACCAGGGCAAGCTCTGTGTGGACGGTGGCGTCGTCAGTCCCGTCCCGGTGGCCGTCGTCAAACAAGCCGGGGCGCACCGGGTGATTGCGGTCAACGTATTTCCCACCACCCCGCAACTGAGAACGTACCTCGAGCAGGCCCAGCGGCAACGAGCGGAATGGGAAGCGCATGTCGCCTCCAGGCCGCTCCTGGTCAGGCTCATGCTTCGGCTTCGCCAGGAGCTGATACGATCCGTCTCTCCGCTGGTGTTTGATGTGATCATGCGGGCGATGCAATCCATGGAGTACCACATCGGCGAGATGGCCTGCCGGGAAGCTGACGTGGTGCTCCGCCCCACCATCCCAGGTTCTCACTGGTTGGAGTTTTATCATCCAGAGAAGTTCATCCAGCGAGGCGAAGAAGAGGCCCTGCGCCTGTTGCCGGTCCTGCAACGCGCAACGGGCGCGCTCGATCTCTCAACCACCATGGCTCAACAGAGCGGAACGGTTGCGTTGACAAGCTAGCTTCCGACCGGTACGATACACGTCCGATGTCAACTCAGGTCGTGATTGTCGAGGGACTACGCACGCCGCAAGGCGTGTTTGGCGGCGCCTTGAAATCGTTCACCGCGCAGCGGCTTGGCGAACTCGTCATCCGCGAGCTGCTCACTCGAACCCGCGTGAGGCCCGACACGATTGAGGAGGTGGTGTTCGGCTGCGTGGGGCAGACGTCGGACGCTCCCAACGTCGCGCGCGTCATCGCCTTGCTGGCAGGCCTGCCGAACCGCGTCCCGGCCTATACGGTGCAACGCAACTGCGCCTCCGGTCTGCAAGCCGTGATCAACGCGTACCAGAACATCCTCTGCGGCGAGCGGGATGTGCAGATCGCCGGCGGCACGGAGTGCATGAGTGCGGCCCCCTATGTGAACCGGGACCTGCGGTGGGGGAAGCGGTTGCGGCACTCCGAACTCATCGACACCATCTGGGAAGGGTTGACCGATCCGGTATGCGGACAGATCATGGGACGCACCGCTGAGAATCTCGTCGAGGAATTCGGGCTTACCCGCCAGGACCAAGACCGCTTTGCCCTGTTATCTCACCAGCGGGCTTTCCGCGCCACTCGCGAAGGACGGTTCAAAGACGAACTGACGACGGTGTTGGTCCCGAAAAAAGCCTACGGGAAGGACCTCCCGCCGGAACCGTTCGTCCAAGATGAGGGCGTCAATCCCGCGCTGAATGAGCAGATGCTCAGCCAATACCCGCCGATTTTCAAAGAGGGCGGAACCGTCACATCCGGCAATAGTTGTTTCAACGCCGACGGCGCCGCAGCCGTCCTCGTCATGTCTGCCCAGAAAGCGAAGGAGCTTGGGCTTGCCGCTCTCGCGACACTCCGGGCATACGCCGTGGTCGGCCTGGAACCTCACCGCATGGGGTTGGGACCGGCCCTGGCGATTCCGGAGGCGTTACAGAAGGCCCGCGTGTCGCTCAAGGACATTGGGTTGATTGAAATCAACGAGGCGTTCGCCGCCACCTACCTGGTGTGCGAAAAAACCCTGAATCTGAACCGCGAGATTGTGAACGTCAACGGCGGGGCGATCGCCCTGGGCCATCCGGTCGGGCAGAGCGGGACGCGGATTGTCATCACGCTCTTGCATGAGATGAAGCGACGAGGCGTGCCGCTCGGACTTGCCACGCTCTGTGTCGGAGGCGGGCAGGGTGTGGCCATGGTGTTTGAGCGCGCCTGATGTATATCTATAAAGCGGCGGTCGTCGGGGCGGGGGCGATGGGCGCGGAGATCGCGCAGACGATCACCTTCAGTGGCCTGCCCGTGGTGCTGAAAGATGTCGATCAACCTCGCCTCGATCAAGGGCTTGAAACGATCCGCAAGATTTACCAACGTCGGGTTGATCGGGGCAAGATGACGCAGGAAGAAATGGATCAAAAGATGGCCCTGGTCATTCCCACGACCACCTATGAGCCGTTCCGCGACGTGGATGTGGTGATCGAAGCGGTGCCGGAACAGCTGGCGCTTAAACAAAAGATTTTCTCTGATCTCGATGCGGCGGCCTCGGAAAGCGCCATTCTGGCGTCCAACACCTCCTCCTTGTCCATTTCGGCCCTCGGCGCCGCGACCAAACGGCCGCACAAAACCATCGGGATGCACTTCTTCTACCCGGCGCACATCATGAAGCTGGTTGAAATCATCCCGGGCCTGGAGACGGCCGAGGAAACCGTCGGCGATCTGACGGCCTTTGCCGAAAGCCTGCGTAAATTGCCGGTTCGCGTCAATGAATGCCCGGGGTTTCTGGTCAACCGTATCCTGATGCCATACCTCAACGAGGCCGCCTTCTGCGTCCAGGAGGGCTTGGCGACACCTCAGCAGATTGACGAAGCGATTGTCGGGCTGGGATTTCCGATGGGCCCATTTATGCTGGTGGATCAACTCGGGTTTGACGTCTGCCGCGAGGTGGTCAACATCCTCGTGGATGCGTACGGCGATCGGATGCAACCCGCCGCCCTGTGGGAGGGCTTGTATGCCAAGGGGAGGTACGGGGCAAAATCCGGGGCTGGATTTTACTTGTATGGTGACCGAGCGGGCCGACCGGATCCGGAATTCGAGGCTGTGGTAAAAGCACTTGCCACCGCCACGCCGAAACGCCCGAGCGCATTTTCCGTCAATCGCGTGATCTTCCCGATGGTCAATGAGGCGATTCGATGTCTGGAAGAACGGGTGTGCACGGCAGCCGAAGTCGACCTGGCGGTTATCGCCGGCCTCGGATTCCCTCAATCCAAAGGCGGGATTCTGCATTACGCGGATGAGCTCGGCCTTCAGATCGTCTTGCAGGAGCTCGAACAGTTCCGCAAGCAGCTCGGGAGCCGATTTTGGCCGGCCCCCTTGTTGAAGCGGAAGGTTGCGGCGGGCCACGTAGGGAAGAGCGCCAAGAAGGGCTTCTTCGACTATTAGATGCAATACCTAAAAGTGACGGCCGAAGAAGGCGTGGCCGTCGTCACCATTGACCGTCCTCCGGTCAATGCGTTGAACCGTCAGGTCATGGCCGAGCTTGACCAAGCGCTCGAAGCCGTGAAAACCGACGCTGCAGTCAAGGTGGTCATTCTCACCGGAGGTGGATCATTTGCGTTTGTCGCCGGGGCTGACGTCAAAGAAATCGCCTCGCTCTCTTCAGGTCGGGAAGCCGCCGAGGTGGCAGCCCGCGGGCAGGCGGTCATGACCAAGATTCAACGGCTGGGCAAGCCGGTGATCGCGGCCATCAACGGCGTGTGCCTGGGCGGCGGAAACGAATTGGCCATGGCCTGCCACCTGCGCCTGACCGGTGACCGCGTCCGATTCGGCCAACCGGAAATCAACCTGGGAATTATCCCAGGTTTTGGAGGCACCCAGCGGTTGCCTCGTCTCATCGGAACGATCAAAGCGCTGGAGCTCATCCTCACGGGAGACCTGATCACCGCCCAGGAGGCCCACCGGTTAGGATTGGTGAACCAGGTCGTACCGCAGGACCAGGTGATGAAGGCGGCCAAGGACCTGGCGCGCAAGATCGCCTCCAAAGGACAAGTCGCTGTGCAGGCGGCGTTGCGCGTGACGGAGCAAGGTCTGGGGCAGCCGCTCGAGGCGGGTCTTGCGGCTGAAGCCGAAGCGTTTGGGCGCGTGGCGGAAACCCAAGACGCCAAGGAGGGGGTCAGCGCCTTCCTCGAGAAGCGTCAACCGAAGTTCCAAGATCGTTGACCGATGCGCGCAGTGTTTTTTGAAACAGCCCCGTGGGAACGCCGTTTCTTGGCGAGGGCGCTCAACCCGTTGCGGTTGAGCGCCCGTTTTATCACCACGCCCTTGACCGACGCTTCGCTCCCAACGGCTCGCCACGCGCCGATCGTCTCGGTGTTCATCTACTCCCGGTTGACACGGTCGCTCCTGGCCCGTCTTCGCGGCACCCGCCTCATCGCGAGCCGCTCAACCGGCTTTGACCATATCGATCTGTCCGCCTGTCGCGCCCGCAAGATCAGCGTGGCCAATGTGCCGGCTTACGGCGAAAACACCGTCGCCGAGCACACCTTCGCGCTGATCCTCTCGCTGTCCCGCAACGTCCATAAAGCTTACGTCCGGACCGTCAAGGGCGATTTCTCGCTTGAGGGCCTGCAGGGGTTCGACCTGAAGGGCAAGACCCTCGGGGTCGTGGGCGCCGGCAAGATCGGCATGCACGTCATCAAGATGGCCAAAGGGTTCGGGATGGACGTCCTCGCGTATGACACCCGGAAAGACCCCTTCTTAAGCGAAGTGCTGGATTTTCGCTATGTCAGCCTGGCTGAGCTCTTGCGCCGCGCGGACATCGTCAGCCTGCATCTGCCCTACGCCCCGATGACGCACCACCTGATGAACCGACAGACATTCCGCCTCATGAAACGGGGGGCCTTGCTGATCAATACGGCCCGAGGCGGGCTCATTGACACCCACGCGCTGGTCTGGGCGTTGGATGAAGGGGCGCTCGGTGGGGCCGGCTTGGACGTCTTGGAGGGGGAAGAGCTGGTGAAAGAAGAGCGGCAGCTGCTGGAGAAAGAGTTTTCGAAGGAGCGATTGGTGACGGCGCTCAAGAACCATATCCTGCTCCATCGGGAGAACGTGGTCATCACCCCGCATATCGCCTTCGACAGCCGAGAAGCCTTGCAGCGCATTCTTGAAACCACCGTTTCGAATATCGCGAATTTCCTGCAGGGCACGCCGGTCAACCTCGTGTCGCGGTGATGGCGACGCACCAAGAATCGTTGGAAGTGGCCGAAGCCGCGCGGCAGACTGAGTGGCACGCCCCCAGCTTTGTCGCTGAGCTGTTCATGGGCCACCTCAATGCTCGTCTCGTCTTCCCCTATCCTGAGCAGGAGGAGGGGGATCGCCGGATCGGCGAGGAGTACCTAGGGCGGGTGGAAGCCTTCTTGCGCGCCCATGTCGATCCCGATGCGATCGACCGCACCAAAGAGATGCCCCCGCATGTCATCGAGGGATTGGCCCGTCTGGGATGTTTCGGCATGAAGATCCCGACGACCTACGGGGGCTTAGGGCTTTCGCAGGTCAATTACAATCGGGTGATTTCCCTCATCGCGAGTTACTGCGGATCCACCGCGGTGTGGCTGAGCGCCCATCAAAGCATCGGGGCCCCGCAACCGCTCAAGTTGTTCGGCACCGAGGAGCAGAAACGACGGTATCTCCCTCGCCTGGCGACCGGCACGGTTTCCGCGTTTGCCCTGACGGAGTCTGGTGCGGGATCTGACCCGGCTCATATGGAAACGACCGCCACCCCGGTTGACGGCGGAGAAGCCTACCTCTTGAACGGGCAGAAACTGTGGTGCACCAACGGGCCGGTTGCGGAGGTCATCGTCGTGATGGCCAAAACCGCACCGGTCATCGTGCGCGGCAAGGAACGCACGCAGGTGACCGCGTTTATTGTGGAACGGTCGATGCCGGGGGTGGAGGTGGTTCATCGCTGTGACTTCATGGGTCTGAAGGGGATCCAGAACGGCGTGTTGCGGTTCACCGATGTCCGCGTCCCCAAGGCGAACCTGCTATGGGGTCTGGGGCAGGGGTTGAAGTTGGCCCTGATGACCCTGAATACCGGCCGGCTCACGTTGCCGGCGGCGTGCGTCGGGACCGCCAAACGATGCCTGCAGATTTCACGACAATGGGCGAAAGAACGCAAGCAGTGGGGCAGCGCCATCGGCCAGCACGAGGCCATTGCGGCCAAGCTTGGTGAGATGGCCGCCACGATCTTCGCCATGGATGCGATGGTGTGGATGGTTTCAGCGATGGCGGATCGGGGCGCCACGGATATCCGTCTGGAAGCGGCCATGGCGAAACTGTTTTGCTCTGAGGCGACGTGGCGGATCGCGGATGAGACGCTGCAGATTCGTGGCGGTCGGGGGTATGAGACCGCCGATTCCTTGCGTGCCCGAGGAGAGCGTCCTGATCCGGTTGAGCGGATCGTGCGCGAAAGCCGCATCAACCTCATCATTGAAGGTACCAGCGAGATCATGCGATTGTTTATCGCCCGCGAGGCCCTCGATGGTCATATGCGCCGCGTGGGTCCGATCTTGAGCCCGGGCGGATCGGTGGCAGCTAAGCTTCCAGCGTTGTCCAAGGCGACAGGCTATTACGCCTTGTGGTGGCCCGCTCAGTGGTTGTCGCTGCTTGGCACCCGCCGTTTTGGGAAACTCGGGCCGTTGGCTTTCCATCTGCGCTTTGTCGAGCGCGCCTGTCATCAGACGGCCCTGGCCTTGTTCCATAACGCCGTCAAGCACCAGACCCGCCTCGCGTACCGTCAGCAGCTCCTGGGACGGTTGGTGGATATCGGGGCTGACCTCTTCGCGATGGTGGCTGTCTGTTCCAAAGCCCAACGCCTCAGCCAACAGTCCCTTGATGATTCGCGCCCGGCCAGGCTCGCTGATCTCTTTTGCCGTCTGGCGCGTCGAAGAATCCATGAGAGACTGCGTCATCTGGATGACCCTGATGACCGCCGGTTGTACCATACCGCGCAGGCAGTCCTGAACGACCAGTATCTCTGGCTCGAAGAGGGGATCGTGCGATGACCGCGGAGGCCCAGATGAGCGAGACGATCCCTCAGTTATTCTTCCGCCAGGCTAAGCGGTTTGGACGCAAGCCGCTGATGTGGGAGAACATCAAGGGACGCTACCTGCCCCTCACGTGGGATCTGATCGCCAAGCGCGTCAAGGCCCTGGGCGCCTTTTTGTGGCAGCAGGGTGTGCAGCGGGGCGACCGGGTCGCGATCCTCTCCGAGAATCGCCCGGAGTGGGGTATCGCCGACTTGGCCATCCAGCAGCTCGGGGCGTGGACGGTTCCCTTGTACCCAAGTCTCAACGAGGCCGACATCCTCCAAATTCTCAGGGATTGCGAGCCCGTCGTGTGCGTCGCATCAACACGCCAGCAAGCCCAGAAGCTGAGTGCGATTTGCCCAAAGGTTGCATCGATCCGGCTGGTGATCGTCATGGCCGCCGAGGGGTCTCTTGCCTCCCACGAGCGATCCTGGGCCAAAGCTATCGAAGAAGGGGAAGGCGCAGTGCCAAAGCTGGCCGGGCTCATGAGCCAGCGGGTGCAACAGATCCGCCCCGATGAGACGGCGACCTTGATCTACACCTCAGGTACAACGGGGGAGCCAAAAGGCGTCATGCTCTCTCACCGAAATTTTCTGTCCAACGCCTTCGCCTGCATGAAGGTCATCCCCATCACCTCCAGAGATCGGCATCTGTCTTTCCTGCCGCTTAGCCACGTGTTCGAGCGCATGGCCGGGTGGTATCTCATGCTGATGGCAGGAGCCTCCGTGGCGTATGCCGAGGACATGGAGACGATCCCGAAGAACATGCTGGAGGCCCGCCCCACCGTCATGTTGGGGGTACCGAGATTTTTCGAAAAGCTGTACGCGCGCCTCCATGAAGCGATTCGCCAGGCCCCGCCGAGAAAACGGCGAATCATTGAGTGGGCTTTGTCGATCGGACGGGAAACGGGCGCGTGCCGGCTGGCCCGCCGACCGATTCCGCCGGCGCTGTGGGGCAGGGAATGGCTAGCGAGGCAGCTTGTCTTTCGAAAATTCCATCACCGCCTTGGCGGCCGGTTGCGGTTCTTCGTTTCCGGGAGCGCCCCGCTGGCCAAAACCATCGGGGAATTCTTCTACAGCATCCACGTCGCCATCCTTGAAGGCTATGGCCTGACAGAAACCTCACCGGTGATCGCCGTGAATCGTCTGACGGCCCTCAAGTTCGGCACCGTGGGACTCCCCATCGATGGTGCGGAGCTGCGGCTGGAGGAGGATGGCGAGATCGTCACGAAAGGCCCGCATGTCATGCAGGGGTATTATCGCAAACCCGAGGCGACCCGCGCGGCGATCGTTGAGGGGTGGTTCCACACCGGTGATATCGGCGCCATTGATGCCGAGGGGTTTCTTTCCATCACGGATCGAAAGAAAGACTTGATCAAAACCGCCGGGGGGAAATTCGTCGCGCCACAGAAACTTGAAAACCTGTTGATCACCGACGAGTACATCGCACAGGCCTTTCTCTACGGGGATCGGGAGCCCTACTGCGTCGCGTTGATCGTCCCAAGGTTTGAGCGCCTGGGGGAATACGCCAAGGCTCACGGGATGCCATCGACGCCTCAGGAACTTGTCCGATCCCCCACGATCCGTGATTTCCTCTGGGCGCGCGTCCAAGCCCTGCAGCAGGATCTGCCGAGCTTTGAGCAGATCAAAGCCATTGCGTTGCTGGATCAGGAATTCACCCAGGCCGCAGGGGAGCTGACGCCAACCCTCAAGGCCAAGCGGGCTGCGATCGCCCTGCGCTATCACGACCTCATCCGTCGTCTCTACGAGGAAAGCGCCAGATCTCCCGCCACGCCGACCCCCGCTTGCGGGTAATGCTGGTCCGCGAGGCTCCTTGGAACCACCCCACCGCCAATCGATCCTTGTGGTACCGCCTCTATCAGCCCTCACCGTCCCGCGGCTTGGTGCTCCTGATCCATGGGTTTGGAGAACACAGCGGGCGATATGAGGGCGTCGCGCGGGCCCTCGCCCAGCAGTCGCTCAGTGTCGCGTGCCCTGATCTTAGAGGCCATGGCCGCTCAACGGGTCAACGAGGCGATGTGCAGCGATGCTCGGAATACCTGGAGGATCTGGACGCGTTGGTCAGGGAGGTCATCCTCCCCATGACCCATCACGACCGGTATGCGCTCTTCGGGCATAGCGCCGGCGGACTGCTCGCGTTGTTGTGGGCGATCGTCGGCTCGCCGGCCCATCGCGCGTTGATCATCCAGTCGCCGCTCCTGGCTGTCGGATATCCGGTCCCGAGATGGAAATCCGCCCTGGCCGGGTGGCTGACACGCGCCGTGCCACGCCTGAGCGTACCCATCGGGTTGGATCCCTCATGGTTGAGTCATGATCCACTCGTCGCTCAGCGATACCGGACCGATCCCTTGGTTCACGACCGGATCACGCTTCGTGGCTATGCCGCGCTGCAAACGGCCATGCGGGAAGCCCATGAAGGAGCCGATCGCGTGCGCCTCCCGACGCTCATGCTGTATGGCGCTGAGGATCGCGTCATCTCGTTGGCTGCCTGCCGGGATGTCTTCGAACGCCTCACATGTGAGAAACGCCTGCTGGCATTTGAAGGGTGTTACCACGAGCTCCATTTCGAGCCGGTTCAGCCTCAGGTCATCGCGGCACTGGCTCAGTGGGTTCATGCGCATGCCTGAAATGGCCCCGTCAAACTCCAAGCTCCACGCCTCAACGTACGGCATCACGATTTGGGCCGTCGTGTTGGCCCTTGTCGGTGGATTCTCGATCCTGGACGCTGAGGAAACGGTTGACTGGGCCGCGGTCATCGAACGACTGGGACAGGAAGCGGGCTCGACCCCCTTCGATGAGAACAGACGGAAACAACTCGCAATCGCTCACAATAACTACGCCATTCGCCTTGCGGAGGGCGGCGAATTCAGCCCGGCTGAGCAGCACCTGCAGGAGGCGATTCGACTCGAGCCAGCCGATGCCAAGTTTCAAGAGAACCTGGCAGGCATCTATCTTCAGCGGGCTCAGGTTGCCTATCAGCAGCATCGGATGACTGAGGCGCGCGAAGCGATTACCAAAGCCTTGAAACTCAATTCCCAGGAAATCTCCGCCTATGTCCTCCTGGGGGAAGTGGAGTACCACAGCCAACGATTGAAAGAAGCGCGCCACGCATGGCAACAGGCCATCGCCCTTGACCCCGCCCGTGCTGATGTCACGACACGGCTGGAGCAGCTCGACCAGGAGCTTCCCGTTGAATCCAATTTCGAACGGCTCTCCCAAGCGTATTTCGATATTCGGTACACCGAAGACCTGGCGCGATCAGAAGGCTTTGATATCCGGGATGACTTGCTGGAGGCCCGGCGCACCGTCGGGGCCGATTTCCAGTTCTGGCCCAAGCACAAACTCATTGTGCTGCTCTATCAGACCGAGCAATTCCGCTCGCTGCGGGCTGGGACACCCGACTGGCTCGCCGGCCAGTACGACGGAAAGGTCCGGGTGCCGCTGCCTGGGCAAGGATTGGATCAAGCGGGCGTGAGGCGGACGTTGATCCATGAATACACCCATGCCGTGGTCCACGACCTGACCAAAGGAGCACTGCCTATCTGGTTCAATGAGGGACTCGCGGAATATGAAGCCTGGAAAGGGCAGGCCCCCCCATGGCGGACGCTCAAGCAGGCGGCAGTAAAGGAGCAACTCATGCCGTGGTCACGTCTTTCAACCGGCTTTTCCATGTCGCTGCCGGCCGAGGAGGTCGCGCTGGCCTACGAGCAGTCCCACAGCATTGTCCGATACCTGGTGGAACGATATGGGTTTTGGCGCATTCGACGCCTCCTGAAAGCGCTGGTCGGCGGCCTCCCCATCGAGGAAGCGATGACCAAGGAATTTCGCCAGAAGCCCGCGCGTCTTGAAACGGAATGGCGGACGTGGTTGACCAACCTCCTCGCCCAATCCTCCCCCTAAGCTCTTTCCAGCCGCTGGCAAAGCTGCTGGCGTGGGCCTCCTACGATTTGGCGAACACCTTTTTTGCCGTTGCCATGGTGTCCTTCTATTTCCCGTTATGGCTCATCGAAGATCGAGGCGTTCAGGAGCTGACGTTCAGCGTTGCCCTGGGGATTTCCATGGTGGGGGTGGCGTTGGCCATGCCGGCTTTCGGCGCAATCGCCGACGCGACTGGACAACGGATGCGGTATCTCCGGTGGACGTCGTTCGGGTGCATTGGAACGACGCTGCTCATCGGATGCATTCATCACATCGGGCTCGCCCTCGCGTTGTTTGCGCTGGCCAACGCGTGCTACCAGCTGGGCACGGTGTTCTACGACGCGTTACTTCGCCAAGTCGCCCGTCCCGGGCGTCTCGGGCAGGCCTCGGGATGGGGCTCGGCATTCGGGTATCTGGGGAGCATGGCGGGGCTGGCGTTGTTGTGGCCGTTTGTTCAAGCGGGAGGCCGTCAGGCCGCGATCATCCCTTCAGCGGTCTTCTTCCTCCTCTTCGCCCTCCCAAGCTTTTTCCTGATTCAGGACCCGCCCCCCAGCTCAGGCATCTCCTGGCAGGCCGTCGTCCGCCAGGCGCTGCGACAGCTACGGGACACCATCCGCCAGGCGCGCGCAATCCCGGGGGTATGGTGGTTTTTTCTCGCCTCGTTCTTCAGCCTGAATGCGATCAATACGGTCCTGGTGTTTATGGCGGTGTATGTCAAGCGAGTCCTTGGTTTTTCCGAGCCGCAGATGATCCACTTCTTCCTCCTGGGGCAGGCCAGCGCGGTGGCAGGAGCCGCCGTGGGGGCTCGCGTCATTGACCGGCTCGGGGCGCATCGAACGCTTGGCGTCATTTGGCTCGGATGGACGGCGGCGTTAGCCCTCCTCGCCTCGGCCACCGTTCCCAAATGGTTATGGCTGCTTGGACCGGTCGTGGGGTTCTGCCTCGGCCCGACGTGGGCCACCTCACGGGTACTGCTCATCCAGCTGTGTCCGAAGGCCCAGACTGCGGAATTCTTGGGGCTGGCGGGCTTGCTCAGTCGTCTGTCATCGGTTGCCGGACCGTTGATTTGGGGGGCGATCGTCCTTGGCCCGGGCCGCGATCGACAGGCCATCTGGGTTTTGGTAGGATTGCTGGTGGTCGGCATCGTCGTCCTTCAGAAGGTACCGAGCCGTGAGCCCCACACGCCGTGAGTCGTTAACGCCATCCTCCTCCCATGCAGGGGTTGTGGGGATTATTGGCAAACCCAACGTGGGGAAATCAGCCATCCTCAACGCCGTCTTGAATCGAAAGGTGTCCATTGTCTCTCCGCGTCCACAGACGACGCGGTTTCGGATTATTGGGATTCTCACGCGCCCAGAGGGCCAGTTGATCTTCGTGGACACGCCCGGCTGGCATCAGCCGAAGCGCCTGATCGGGAAGCACATGATGGCGACGACCAAAGGGGTGATCCAAGAAGTCGATGTCCTGTTAACCGTCATTGATGCCACGACGGGTCTCACCAGGGAGGACGAGTGGCTTTTTGGAGAGGTGCGTCGGGCGAAGCGGCCGGCGGTGTTGGCCATCAATAAAGTGGATGCGGTCGACAAACGCCGCATCCTGCCCTTGATCGACGCGTGCGTTCATGCGGACCTCTTTGCGGCGTACGTACCGATTTCTGCATTGACCGGAGAGAACCTGGAGGCCTTACTCGACGAGCTGATGCGCCGAATGCCTTCGGGCCCTCGCGGGTATGAAGCGGATCAACTGATGGATCAGCCCGTTGAGCAGATGATGGCTGAATTAATCCGAGAGCAGGCCCTTCTTGCCACACGGCAGGAAGTGCCTCAGGCCGTGGCGGTCCGCCTTGAGGAGGTCACGAAGAAGGAGCGCCTCACGTTCATCCGCGCGACGATGCTGGTGGAACGGGAAGGGCAGAAGGCTATCCTGATCGGACACAAGGGGCGCACCCTCAAGCAGATCGGCCAAGCCGCCCGTCTTGAACTCGAACGCTTGCTGGGCGTCAAGGTCTTCCTGGAGCTGTGGGTCAAGGTGGCGGAGGGGTGGCGGAGCAACCCAACGATCTTGCGCGAACTGGGATTCTGATGAGAAAACCACGGGTGATTCGACAACGCATCCCTCGAGTTGCAGAGGGAAGGGAAGTCGTATACACTGGTAACCTATCATGCCGACGCTGAGTGAACGGTTTGAAACCGATTATAAGACGGCGCTGAAGGCGGGAGACCGCCTTCGCGTTGACACCCTACGGATGGTCAAGGCCGCCGTGCAGCGCGTGGCGATCGACAAGCGCAAAGACGTCCTGGAGGATACCGACGTCATCCCAGTGCTGAATCAACAGGCCAAACAGCGGCGCGAAACAATCGCGGCGGCCCAGAAAGCCGGCCGCCAGGATATCCTCTCTTCGGCCAACGCCGAGTTGGCGATCCTCACCGTCTATCTGCCGCAGCAGCTTTCCGCCGACACCTTAACACAGTATATCGACGAGGCGATCGCGACGGTCGGGCCACAGCAGGGTCCCATCATGAAGTTCGTCATGGCTAAAGCCGCCGGCGCGGCGGATGGCAAGACGGTCAGCCAGTTAGTAGCCGCGCGATTAAACCCTTCCTCCTAGCCCATGGCCGTTACGGCCGTCCAGCCACGGAAAGGCCGCCCCAAAGCAGTCATCAATCCCGACAGTTGTTCAGGCTGTGAAGTCTGCATTGCGATCTGCCCTGTTGACTGCATCGACAAGCTGCCCGGGCCGGAACTCCCCTCGCTGAATGCGACCTGCACGATAGACCAACCTCGGTGTATCGGGTGCTTTTTGTGCGAGAAAATCTGCCCGTGGGATGCCATCACGATGGTCCCGCCCCAAGAGCCTCCGCCACTCGCACTCGTCGCGCCTGCCCTCGAAGGGCAGGGAAGTCCATGAGCGATCCGCCTGTCGTTCCAGCTTCCGTGCCTGCCGCACCTGGTGTCGTCACGGTTGACGAGTTTAAAAAAATCCAGCTCAAAATCGCCACGGTCCTCAGCGCCGAACTCCATCCCCAGGCGGACCGGCTGCTCTTGCTGAAGCTGGATGTCGGCGGGGGCGAGACACGCCAAGTGGTGGCCGGTATCCGAGGCTCCTACGAGCCGTCATCGCTGATCGGCAAGCAAGTTGTCGTGGTGGCCAACCTCAAGCCTGCGACCATCCGTGGCGTGGAAAGCCAGGGGATGGTCCTCGCGGCTTCAACCGAGACTTCTCTCACGCTTGTGACGACCGACCGACCGGCTCAGGTCGGAAGCCTTGTCAAGTAAGAGGCTCTGGGTGGCACTCACCGAAGTCTTTTTCCTTATCATCTTCTGGACGTGGGTCGGCACCACCGTCTTATTCCTCAGGCAGACCGTTCTCCCGCGTATGCCCTTGGCACCAGGGTCGCTGCCATGGCAGACATCCCACGTTCAATCGGTGACGTTTCAAGCGACCGATGGGGTTGTCCTGGCCGGTTGGAAGGTGCTGATCGATCCCTCCAGACCATGGATCCTTCTATGCCATGGCCTTGGCACCAATCGGGCTGATCTGCTTGAGATCGCCTTTGGGTTGACGAAGGCCCGCTACAACGTGCTCTTGTTCGATTTCCGGGCCCATGGCGAGAGCGCCGGCCGATCCACCTCGTTTGGATGGCTTGAGCAGCGGGATTTGGAAGGGGCGCTGGCATTCCTGGGGGCCCAACCGGAGATTCCGGACCGTCCGTACGGGGTGTTCGGCGTTTCGATGGGCGGGGCCGTGGCCATCATGGTGGCGGCCAGGGACGAACGCCTGGCCGCTGTGGTCGTGGACAGCATCTACGGCGACCTGGAACATTCTCTTGCGCATCACCTGAAGCTGTTGTATCGACTTCCCAGCATTCCGTTCGGCCTGTTCATCAATACCGCGTACCGGTTACGGTTTGGCGTCTGGCCAAACCGGATGTCTCCTCAGAAGGCTGTCAGTCGACTCAGCCCGAGACCCGTGCTCATCATTCACGGCGAGCACGATCCCCGCATGCCCCTTGAAGCCGCCAAGGCCTTTGTTGACGCTGCCGGGGAACCCAAGGAACTCTGGGTTGTTCCAACCACCGAACATTCCGGAGGCTTTGCTTTGGATCCGGACGCCTACCTGAAGCGGCTTGTCAGATTTTTTGACTCGAATCTCTAGGCTTTACTGGGTAACCTCGGCTAACCATCCGTGGAATCGTAGGATACAATAATTTAACAGAATATACATTATAAGACATTATTGCACACCACAATTAATCGAAAAGGCTAAGAGAAAGGAGGGATGATCAAAACGCTCGTCCCGTCAATCTTGATGGGACATTGTACCAAACGATATGCTGGATGAGATGGTAGAGCTTCCCCGGTCGATACGTCAAACGTCCATCCATGGCGCGTGCAGGTCAGCTCGCCCCCCCGGAGTTTGCCAAAGCGCAAGGGGGCGCCGGCATGCGGGCAGCGATCTAGAAAAGCGAACGGCTGCCCATTGATGCGGCCTACGAGGATGGACGTTCCGTTCACGTCAACGGGTTTAAAACCCTGTTCGGGAAGCTCGTGCAGGGCCAGAACGTGGACATATTCCATCAAGTTCACAGCGTGCCGCTTACTGCTGGGACAGCGACTCCCGATCGAGCACTCCTGTCATCGGCCCCCAGGGGGTGGAGATCCTGACGTACAGAGGCAGGCGCCGCTCGTCCGCGCTGAGATACAGCCACACGCGTCCTCGCCTGACGAAGACCCCTTTGAATTCAGCGATGGGCTCGAACAACATGCAGGGGAAGGTGCCCCGACGGCGTAACTCAAGCTTGAGGGTCATCAGCGGCTTGACCTCTACGCGATAGACTTTCTCATCCGAGTACACCTGAAGGCTGGTGGGATCGTTGAGATCAAGCGGATGGGTCCTGAGCCAATAGAAGGCGCTGAGCAGATCCTGCACGTCAGCTGGGATGGGAACCTCTTTGACCGATTGATTCAGCAAGGACCGGTAGGTTGCCGTCAACCGCTCGTAGTCAAATGTGACGATTTCCTCCGCACGGTAGTGTCCTTCTTGTTGGTGTTTTTCAAACCGGAGCGGCCGAAGGGTGTCCACTTCGATGGAGGACCGGATGACGTCATGAATGGGGTAGAACGCGGAGAGCACCTCATTCGAATGCCCTTGGGCTTCGACGAAATACGCCCGGCGCCCCTCCACCTCAATAATCTCACGGACTTCAATCCATCCGTGCCCGACCGGGATCCCGAACCACCGGCCATGAAAACTGAGGCGCTCACCGACAACGGGACGGGGTCGCGGCGCAGGTATCTCGAACACCTCCGGCTTGACGTCGATCTCTTCCCTTCCTTCGGCTAAGGCGCTTGCCCCCCACGACCAAACGGACCAGGCCGTCAGAAAGACAAAGGCCCTCGGGACAATTCCCCAAGGGCCCGCGCGAGGATTTCTGACGGCGCCACGCTTATTCCCAAGCGTAATCAGAGAGCTCCATTCCTTCATATGGTGAGGCGTAATCCTTGGGGAACGGCACGAGGAACGAGAGCGTTTCATACGCGCCGACGGTCAGACGCGTCAATGCCAACCCGCTGCCTTTCAGCAACCCTCCGAAGATTCCGAGGAGCGGGTTGTCTTCTTGCATGCCAAGCGAGAAATTTTTTGGCACCTCAACCCACCACGTCAGGACATTGCTGACCCCCCGCCCAAGCTTGTGAATCGGATCCTGGGCGCAGGCAACCGTTGGGGACCCGAGTGCGATCACCCCCGCGATCAATAGGCGAACCCCTCTGCGTGCGCGCATGCTTCCCTCCTTCGCTCTTTGCGCTATGGAACCCAGTCGCCGTTGGCGTATAGGAACTCAGGCTTAAGGATCGGGTTGAAACCGTTTGGAAACGGCACGAAGAACGTCACGACCTCAAGCGCGCCGGCCAGCTCTCGAATGACGACAGCCCCGACCCCTTGGACCACGCCGACCGTAGCCCCGGCAAATCCCCCCTCCTGCTGGGTGATGAGGTGGGGGGTGCGGATCAGCTCCAGAGGGGCTGTAACGAGGTTGCAGAATCCTCGTCCGAGCTTCCTCGTTGAACCTTCAAGATAGCTGGCCGAGCGTTCACCGGCCACGACGAGGGTGGGGTCAAGGACGCTCATCAGCGTGAACAGGAGTCCACAGATGACCGCTCTCATGATCCACCTCCCTCGTTTGGACAGGCTCTCCATCGCGTGATGATCCAGCCGATAACTCCCAGGGCCACCCAGGCCGCGACCCCATTGACCAGTCGATTGGTACCGATCAACCAGGGTATTGTAGAATCCTGAAAGGCAATCAACAGTTTGTTCACCCTGGCCCAATAGGCCAGCGAGGCATGCAATCCGATTGCAAGGTAGAGCTGTCCCGTTCTCAGACGGCTCACCGCCAAGACGACTCCAAGAATCCAGAGGCCGATGAGCTCAAAGGCGGTTGCCGGCCAGACGAATCCGCCCCTCAGGTGTACCAGGGCGTAGGCGAGGCTGCTGCCCATGACCGCCCATGACGCTGACCATGCCAGGAGCTGGTGGAACACGTAGCCCCGAAAGATGAGCTCTTCAAGGACAGCTACAAGGAGCGCGGCTGGAAGAAAGCCGATCACCGTTCGCCACACGCGCCACGAATCTGGATGAACCGAGATCCGACAGGCGCCGAACAGCGCATACAATGAGCCCACGACAGCGACGGTGCTCATGCCCAACAGAAGGCCTCGGGAGAGGTCAGAGCGTCCTTGCGACCAAGGACCCAGGCCTAGCATTCGGAACGGTTGCCGGTCGATGAACCGAAGCATGCCCACAAGGCTGAGGGCTGCCGAGACCGATGCGCATCGTCGGAACACCTTCCACCACGGAAGATTCAGCCACGGAAGGAAGAGCCAACTCAAGAGTCCTGCAAGGACAGCCGTCAGGAGGGTAAAGAGCAGCAAGCGCAGACAGGCCACGTGACATGGGACAGAGCGGGCTGAAGGCTTCCCGGCAAGCGGGTTAGACGCGGCTGGTTCCACGGACGAATGCCTCAACGAGTTGGCGAGCGTGCTCATCGTCCATCGGTTGAGGAGGGTGTTTCATCGTCCAGGCTGAGACAGAGCGAAGCGGGCCCCCCAATCGACGATCCCGAGCTAGACGAAGACAGCGGATCGCATCGATCACCATCCCCGCGCTGTTCGGCGAATCCTCGACGGAGAGACGCAGCTCCAATTCCATGGGACATCCCCCAAATCCCCTGCCCTCCAGCCGGAGAAAGCAGACTTTCCGGTCGTTTTGCCAGGGAACATAATCGCTGGGACCGATATGGATCTGTTCGTACGGCAGCCGGTTTTCCAACACTGATTGAACTGCCTCAGTTTTTGAAATCTTCTTGCTTGCCAGTCGATCGCGGTTGAGCATGTTCAAGAAATCGGTGTTCCCTCCCACATTCAGCTGGTACGTTCGGTCAACGCGCACTCCCCTCGTGTTGAACAATTTGGCCAAGGTCCGGTGCAGGATCGTCGCCCCAAGCTGGCCCTTCACATCATCACCGACGATCGGAATATTCTTCTTGGCGAATCGATTGGCCCAGGTAGGATCAGAAACGATGAAGACCGGCATGCAGTTCAGGAGGCTCACGCCGGTCTCCAGGCACGCGGCAGCGTAGGCTTTCGTGGCCTGCTCAGATCCAACGGGAAGATAGTTCACGGCAATTTCTGCGCCGCTGGCCCGCAGGACCTTCGCGAGCTGAGCCGGCTTCTGCTTGGCGATCACGAAGGTCCGATCGGCAGGATAGTTGGCCATATGGGGGGCGACCCCATCAAGGAGGGGCCCCATGTGCACGCGAACCTTGAAGTTCGGGATCTGTGAGACAAACCAGGTGGTGCAGTTCGGCTTTGCAGCACAGGCCTCGCGAAGCGGCTTCCCCACTTTTCGCGCATCGACGTCAAACGCGGCGACGACTTGGATGTCCTCGGGGCGATACCCATTGATGGCGTCGTGCAGAAGGCCAACGTGGTGCTTGCCTGGGCGGGCATAGTACCCCAACCCCTGCAGTAAGGAACTCGCACAGTTCCCTACCCCGATGACGGCGATCCGAATTGATGATTTCATGCTGGATGGATACGACGATAAATTCAATCCATTATAGGTGGTTATCGACGGAAAATCAACAGCAGCTCGGACGATGCTAGACAGACCATGTGGAGGCTTCCACATCCTCGCGTGGAAGCGGCAGGCGAAACCCTCCTTGGGCGGGGTACCGTTCCAACGGATCCGTACCGTGGAACATGGTGATCTGAAGGGTCAAGAGATCGCCCGGTTTGAGCATCAACCATGCCCGCGGGATGCCCACTTCTAAGATACGCTCAAACGCCCATCGCAGTTCGGCGACGTCCGTCGTGAGCCCCTCGGGCGTGTGTTGGATGGAGAACTGCCGGTGTCGATCCGCCAGGACGAATTGAATGCTCCAAATATTCAGCGGCGTGAGCTGAGAGGCCTCCACGTCAAGACGGAAATAGAAGTGGGTGGCATCGAAACCGTAATAGAGGGTATGGCAAAGCTGCCCACCGCGGTGGAGCGCGCCATAGTGCTTGTGCAGATCAATCCGACCCGCATAGAGCCATTCGTAGTAGGTGGTTTGCCGTCCGTCGATGTGGGGGGTGATGATCGCCGTCGGTTCACAGCTCGGCGCTGAGGTAACCGGCTTGATCGGCGTGTCAAGCTCGTCAGGGGGCGGTTGTCCCAAGAAGCGGTACACATTCGCCAAGTGCGTGCGGAACAACCGATCGAACTCTTCTTGCTGGCTGGAGTAATGCGTGTCGCCGTACCACCACATCCAGTCGCTCCCCTCGGCAATATAGAGACTCCTCCATGCGTTGGTGAGGGCATCGTGCTCGACCGCTGAATCCGCGGAAGCGCTCAACGCCTCCCGCGTCTTGCTGAGATACGCCCACGCCGTGTTCTTTTCTGGATGGCCAACCCACGTGGAGAAATTGCCGTCAATCCAGGATCCTGCAAACAGCTCAGGAAGCGATGAGGAGCGATCCGGCGGGAACCGGTTGAGGAATTCGCTCACGGTGACGACTTGAATCCGCTCATCAGAGGCAAGCGTGCCGTAGAGCGCTCGCAGGAACGCGTGGCCGTCTTGCGGATAATGCTCCCATGCGTTCTCGCCATCGAGCGCGATGGTGAGCAGCGGCGGACTTGACAGATGTTGGACCTGCCGATGGATGGCGTGCAATCGACTCATGAAATCCTTGACCGCCAGGGCAGCGTCCCACTGGCTGTAGACGAATCCCAACAAATCAGAGAGCTCACGATCCCGGAAGACCGCGGCTAACGTTTGTCCGTGGCGTGTCACGGCATGAGGTCGATACAATAACGAAGGATCGCGAGCGGTTCTGAGTGTCCGCCAGAGGATTTCCTCGTCCGTCGCGATCCATCGAAGGCCGGCTGCTAACGTTAACGCGATCAGCGCCTCGCTCACCCCTCCTTCAGGTGGCCACATCCCATGAGGACGAACCCCAAAGACCTCCTCATGTCGCTTCAGGGCCTGACCCACATGCCACTGCGCATCTTCCGGGTGCCGGAAGGGGCGCTCCGGAAGCGGCAGGTGCGGGAGCGCAGCGTGGGCGCTTCGGATCTCGCACAACAGCGGGACGATGGGATGGTAGTAGGGTGACGTAGTCAACTCGACCTGGCCGCGGGCCTGAGCGGCCTGGTAGGTCGGGAGAATTTGGGCAATCAGCTCCAGTTGCTTGCCGAGAACGAGCTGCTTATCCGCCTCGGCAAACCGTTCCCCCTTGGCTTCAAGCGCCGCCAGTTGAGGGTCTTGTCGACGCAACCAGGGATCGATCCACACGAGGTTGAACCACACCTGGAGATCCAAGCAGTCCTGGGGTTTAAACGGCTTCGTCGTGCCGCGCTTGATGAGCAAATCATGGTAGCGCGGATGAGGTTTGACCATATGGTCCTCGTTCGCCAAGAAAAACCACATCGTGAGAAAACGCTTGTCGTCATCGGTAAGGTCCGCAGCCGGTTTTCTGGATAGGTCAAGGAACGAATCCGTACGGTTGCTCGGCGGGAGGTACGCTTGCAGTTGATCAAGCAGGCTTGGGACGAAATTGAACGTCTGATGCACCGAAGGAAATTCCTCAAGAAGTTTCACCATATCGAGGTAATCCTTCGTCGCATGGAGGCGCACCCAGGGCATGGTGCATTCGCCCGTCCGGAGGTCCCGGTAATACGGTTGGTGCATGTGCCAGATGAAGGCGACGTAGAGGGGGTGGGAGGTCATGGGTCTAAAGAAAACCCCCTGCCCCTTTCGAGGCAGGGGGTTCAATCTATTTCGTCGCCCCGGGTCGTGAGGTTTAGAACTTCACACTCACCGTGGTCACGACTTCCTGAGCAGTGGCATCTGCCGGGTCACGGAACACATGCCCAGGAGCAAACAGGGCATAGAGCAGCCCCAGCTGGACATCCTCGGTGTAGTTGTAGACGATGTTCGTGTCCCACTCGGTCCCGAGGAAGCTCTTTGGCTTGGCGCCATCCTCGGAAGGGGTTCCTTTATCCAGCACAAACCACGATAATCGAGGAGAGACCACGAGATCCTCAAGGGGAGCGAAGCTGCTGTAGATCGCGACCTCATGCTGGTTCGTTCCCGTAGACGTGATATTTGCGTGGTCGACGGGGTAGAAACCGACCACGGTGTTTCGGGTCTGGAATTCTCGCAAGGCCGTGGTGAAATAGCCAGGAGCGACCGCGGCCCATCCACCTTTCGCGACGCCGCCGTTGGGCATTTGTTTGCCAGAGTAGTATCGCCACTCCAAGCCCAGCTTCGGGCTGCCGGTGACTTCTGCAAACGTGTAATCCCCACCCAGATTCGCGGCCCAGGCCTGGTGACTGTCACCCACCACCTCGAACCCCTCAGGATCCGTGCCGTTCTTGCCCATCTGATAGGCAAGCTCCCCGTACGTGTAGAGCCCTTGGATCGGTTGCGCGCTCCCACGAACCCCCAGGGTGCTCACAGACCCAAAGCTGCCGTTTACCGGCGTCCCGCTAGCCCGATCACGTTTGTTCACGAAGTACGTCTCGACCTCTGAACTCGCGGCATCCAGTTTCGTGCTGAGGTTGACGCCCTGGATATTCACATCGTCGGCCGAGTTTACGTCGTTCTCATCCGTTTTGATGAAGACGTAGTCAGCCGTAAGCGGAAGGCTCAGGCCACCCAGATTGGAGAGGTCCAACGTCGCCCGGATCGCCTCGAAGGCCGTAAAGTCGGTGAACTCATTGGCGGAGATCGAGGAGTTCCGATCGTCGCCCGTGTTATTGACTGACGGAAACAAATTGCTGCCTAGGACGAACCCACGGCCCCACACGATTGGTTGCGTCCCAATTCGGACCGTCAGCGGCGTGTAGAACAGTTCTTTCAGAGTCAGGTAGGCTTGGCTGATGTCAAGATCCGTGGTGTCACCACCGGTGGTGCTATCCCAATTGCGCTCGTTGGCCAGACGGATAATGGCGGACACGTTCTCGCTCAAGTCAGCCCCGATGTTGACCCCGATCGTGCTCATGATGAAACTTTCACGATCAAGCCCCGCTAAGCCCGCACCGGTCCGTGCCGCCAGGGCCGCGTTGCTCTGTCCCTCCCCGCTGGACTCATCGTGAAGATCGAGGTTGCGGCGGTAGAAACCACGGACGGTCACATCCCCGCCAACCTTCACGTTCTGAACCTCTGCATAGCTGGGGACGCTCGCCAGCAGAAGTCCCAGAAGGACTGCGCTTCGAAGCGTAGCCTTCAACATATTCCAACCTCCTTGTTGCAACGTGCCTCCACGCATGCCCTACGTAATCACGCCTTGAGAAGTTCTCTCAACTATAAGAAACAGCCAGGAACTTGTCAAGCATTTTTTACATATCTGTTACATTCCTGTGACATCCCCTATACATGGTTATGCAGCGTTTGCTGGCTTTTCTTGGTCTATATAAGGATGCCCCAGGGCCGATTCGAACGGCCGACACGCGGTTTAGGAAACCGCTGCTCTATCCATATCTGAGCTACTGGGGCTTGGACAGCAACGCGCGAAGCTTGCGGATGGCGGCCGCCTCGATCTGCCGGACGCGTTCCCGCGTAATACCAAACTGCTTGGCGGTCTCCCCCAGCGTACGGCTGATCCCGTCATCCAGGCCATAACGCAACGTCACAATCCGGCGTTCGCGTTCGCTCATGTGCGCAAGCAGGTCGGTGATCCCTTCGTGCTGGAGGAATTGCGTGACATCGTCTTGGGGCGAGCGCCCGGTCTCATCCTGGATGAGATCGATCATTTCGGTCTCACCCTCCTCCCCCACCGGCGTCTCAAGGGACGTGGGCTGCGATGAGGTGACCAGCTCCTGCAACCGCTCGATCCGCTCGATTGGTACGCGCATGCGCCTGGCCAGCTCGCGCACGGTTGGCCGGCGCCCGTGCTTCTGAGTGAGCTCCTCCGTCACCCGCTTGAATTTCGACAGCACCTCCGTCATGTAGACGGGGATGCGAACCGTCTTGCCTTGGTTGGCGATGGCGCGGGTGATGTACTGGCGGATCCACCACGCGGCGTAGGTGGAGAAGCGAAAGCCCTTGTGCGGATTGTATTTGGTGACCGCCTTCATGAGCCCGAGGTTGCCTTCCTCGATGAGGTCCAGCAACGGCACGCCGAGGTGCGAATACCGCTTGGCGATATTGATCACCAGGCGCAGGTTGGCCAGCGTCATCTGGCGCTTGGCCTTCGTGTCCCCCCGCTTGATCCGATTGGCTAACTCAATCTCTTGCCTCGCGGTCAGCAACGCGATGGACTTGATATCTTTCAGGTACGCCCGAATCGGTTCCATCACGCCTCGCTTCGCTCGGCGAGTGACGAGTGACGAGTGACTAGTAAAAATACTGCCGCCATGAGTCACTCATGTGATCCTGTTTTTATCTTTCACTGATCACCAGTCACTGGTCACTAATCACTTGGTTTTGAGGGCGGCATGAGCGGCCGCCAGCCGTGCCACCGGCACGCGGTACGGAGAACACGAGACGTAATTCAGCCCCGCCCGATGGCAGAACTCAATCGATGAGGGGTCGCCGCCGTGCTCGCCGCAGATGCCGATCTTCAGATCCGCCCGGCCTTTCCGGCCGCCGGCGATCGCCCACTCCATCAGCTTGCCGACCCCGCTTTGGTCAATCGAGGCGAAGGGGTTGCGCGTCACAATCTCGTGCTCCACATACGCCGGCAGAAACGAGCCGCTGTCGTCTCGGCTCATCCCGAGCACCGTCTGGGTCAAGTCATTGGTTCCGAAGCTGAAGAACTGGGCGTCTGCCGCGATCGCCTCCGCCACCAGCGCCGCGCGCGGGATTTCAATCATCGTCCCGACGAGATAGGCGATCTTCTGCTTGGTGGCAGCCTGCACCTCGTTGGCCACGCGGCGCACGATCGCCAACTGCAACTGGAGCTCCTTTGGGAAGCCCACGAGCGGGATCATGATCTCAGGACGAACCGCCACGCCTTCCTTCTGGACCTGGGCGGCCGCCTCGAAGATGGCGCGGGCCTGCATCTCGGTGATCTCCGGGTACGAGATGCCCAGCCGGCATCCGCGGTGCCCGAGCATCGGGTTGGCTTCATGGAGTTGGGCCACCCTGGCGGCGATTTTTTCTGCTGGCCGGCCAAGCTTCTCTGCCAGCTCTCGGAGGATTTCCCCGTCGTTAGGCAGGAACTCGTGCAGCGGAGGATCGAGCGTCCGGATCGTCACCGGAAGCCCCTTGAGCTCCCGAAAAATCCCGACAAAGTCCTCACGTTGGTAGGGGAGCAGCTTCGCCAGCGCCCGCCGTCGGGCCTCGGGGGTTTCCGCGAGGATCATCTCGCGGACCGCGTCGATGCGGTTGCCTCCAAAAAACATGTGCTCTGTGCGGCAGAGCCCGATGCCTTCGGCGCCGAAGGCCACACCGCTGGCGGCTTGATCCGGCTGGTCCGCGTTCATCCGGACGCCGAGGCGCCGCACCTTGTCGGCCCACTGCATCAGCTGCGCGAACTGCTGGTAGATGCGGCTCTGTCTCGGCGAGAGCGTCTTCTGGACAAGCACTTGCACGACTTCGCTGGGAGCCGTTTTCACCTCGCCCAAGAACACCTCGCCGGAGGTGCCATCGATGGAGAGAGAGTCGCCTTCCCGAATCGTCCGGCTCTTCACGCGCAGCAGCCGCGAGGCGTAGTCGATATGGAGGTCCTGCGCCCCGCACACGCACACCTTCCCCATCTGCCGCGCCACAAGGGCCGCGTGGGAGCTGACGCCTCCTCGGGCGGTCAGGATCCCTTCGGCGGCGATCATCCCCCGCAAATCTTCCGGGGTTGTTTCGATCCGTACCAGTAAGACACGTTCTCCCTTGTTGGCGCGCGAGGCCGCCTCCTCCGCGCTGAACACCGCGCTGCCGCTGGCCGCTCCGGGACCGGCCGCCAGCCCTCGGCAGAGCAGCCGGCCTTCCCGCTCCGCCGCCTCGAGGTCCTTGCGGTCAAAGACCGGTGCGAGCACGTGAGCCAGCGAATCCGCCGGCACGCGCAGCAGCGCGGCCTTCCAATCAATCACCTTCTCTTGCACCATCTCCACGGCGATGCGAACCGCCGCCAGCCCGGTCCGCTTACCGCTGCGGGTTTGCAGCATGTACACCGTGCCGTCCTCGATCGTGAACTCGAAGTCTTGCATGTCCGTGAAATGCCGTTCGAGGGTCCGGCGCACCCGTTCCAGCTCGGCATGGGCTTTGGGCATGTCCTTGGCGAGGTGGGCGATCGGCTGGGGGGTCCGGATGCCTGCGACCACATCCTCGCCCTGCGCGTTGATGAGGTACTCCCCGTAGAACACCTTCTCCCCGGTGGCCGGATCTCGGGTAAACGCGACACCGGTGCCGCTGGTTGAGCCGAGGTTGCCGAACACCATCGCTTGAACGTTGACCGCCGTACCCCATTCGTGCGGAATATTGTACTTGCGGCGATAGACGATGGCGCGGTCGTTGTTCCAGGATCCGAAGACGGCCCCGATCGCGCCCCAGAGCTGGTCGTGAGGATCTTGGGGGAACTCGCGGCCGGCGCGGCGTTTGATGAGCTGCTTGTAGCGATGGACCAACTCCTCAAGATTGCCGGCGGTCAGATCGGCATCCCTTTCGACGCGGGCCTCCCGCTTGAGGGCTGTCATGACTTCCTCAAACGGCTCGTGGGCGTCACGGGTTTCGGCCTGCACCCCCATGACGACATCGCCGTACATCTGAATGAAACGCCGGTAGCTGTCCCACGCAAAACGGGGATTGCCGGTGCGGCGAGCCAAGACCGCCACCGTGACGTCGTTAAGGCCGAGATTGAGAATGGTATCCATCATCCCCGGCATGGAGTCCCGCGCGCCCGAGCGCACGCTGACCAGCAGCGGGTTCTGAGGGATGGGGCCGGCTCGGTCGCCGAACCGCTTGCCGGTTAACGCCTCCAGCCGGCGCAGCGCCGCCTCAACCTGGGACGCGAGCGCCTTGGGGTAGCTCTTCTGGTGCGCGTCATAGTAGGTACAGACCTCGGTGGTGATCGTGAATCCCGGCGGGACCGGCAAGCCGATGCGGGTCATTTCCGCCAGGTTCGCCCCCTTCCCGCCCAGCAGCGAGCGCATCTGCGCGCTGCCGTCCGCTTTCCCGCCCCCGAAATGATACACATCCTTCGTCCGTCGGGACGTGCCCGCTGCGCCCCCGGCGGAGCGGGACGTTTTTCCAGATGAGCGCGTCCGGGTGGCCGTGCTGTTTCGTGCCATGTCAGACTGTTCCCTCCTCGAGAATAGCGAGTTTGGACAGATCAGCAACTCGGTCAGTATACAACGTATTGATGCTGCGCATCAACGCGAGGCGGTTCTGCTGGATCTGCGGATCCTTGACGTTCACCATGACCTTCGCGAAAAACTCATGCAGCGGTTCGAAGAACACCTCTCCGTACAGGGTCGTCGCCTCCCCGTACGATTGCTTGGCAATGAGGGTGTCGATGTCTCGTCTGCGGGTGCTCAGCAGATTCCACAGCTTCCCTTCCAGCGCGTCTTGGAACTTTGAAGGATCCGGCTCGCCCTGCGGGATCTGCTTGGCTCCTTTGAGGATGTTGGCGGTCCGTTCGATGACCTTCGCCGCCTTCAAGAGCGCGCGGTTGCCGTTGAACCGCGTGAGGCTGATGATGCGCTCCATAGCATCAACCAGATCGTCCGGGCGGCTGGCGAGGACGGCGTCGATGATGTCTCTTGTGGGCACCGGCTTCGGCCACGCGAAGGTATAGAGACGCTCGAGGAGATAGGTCTTCACCTGCTCGGCGAGATGCGCCTTGCCGTGAGCAAGCCGGGTCGCGGCGGCTTGCCAGGGAGCAAACAACGCGCCACAAGGAAGCGGACGACGAACCAGCCAGGCCACCTCGATGATACCCTGCGCCGCGCGGCGCAACCCGAAGGGGTCCTGGTCGCCGGTCGGCTCGATGCCGATATGGAAGTAGCTGGCGAGGGTGTCGTATTTATCGAGGACCGATAGCGCACTGCCCAGCAGCGTTTCCGGCGAACGGCCTGCCAACGGCAGGTAATGTTCCCCGATGGCCATCGCGACCTCCCGTGGCTCGCCGTCACCCAACGCGTAGTGCTTCCCCATCACACCCTGGAGCGTTGGAAATTCCTTGACCATTGTCGTCACCAAGTCGCCTTTTGCGAGCGCGCACGCCCGTTCAAGCTGTGTGCGTTCACCGTCCGACAGTCTCCAGGCGCTTGCCAGGGGATCAATCAGTTTGCGCATCCGCTGGGTCTTGTCTTCCATGGAGCCTAGTTTTTCGTGAAAGGTCACGCCCGCGAGGGCGGCGCTCTTCAGAGGCGTCTTCCGGTCCTGCTCAAAGAACAACAGGCTATCGGCAAGGCGGGCGTTAAGGATGCGCTCCATGACGGCGCGGATCGCGGCGGGTTTGCGCGGAGCCCCATCGAGGATGGCCACGAACGCCGGCAGCAGCTTGCCGGAAGCCGACTGCACGGCAAACACCCGTTGGTGCTTTGCCATGCTGGCCAGCAACACCTCGCGCGGCAACGCCAGATACTTGGGGTCAAAGCGGCCGACCAGTGGGACGGGTCGCTCCGTAAGGCCGGCGACCTCATCGAGCAAGCCGTGCGTAATCATCTCAGGCGCGACCACGCCACCAGTCTTCTTCCCTGCCGTACGGACGAGCTGGTCGATACGCTGCCGCCGAGCCTGCTGGTCGAGCATAATGCCATCCCGTTTCAATGCGGTGTGGTACGCGGAAACCGAACCCACGGCCACCGCTTTCGGTTTCTTCGGTCCTCCAACCCGTGTCACGCGGCCGCTTGTCAGCCGCCCCACCGTCACGCGCACCGGCGTTGAACCATCGAGAACCAGCAGCCACCGTACGGGCCGCGCGAAACGGAAACCACTTGCGTCCCACCGCATCGTTTTGGGAAACCGCAGTCCGCTAATGAGGTGCTGAATCAATTCAGGCAAAACCTTGATCGATGACACCGTAGAGGCCGGCTTTAAGAAATGGAGGTACTCCCCTCTCTCAGTAGCGACAGTCTTGAGCTGCCCGAGCGTGCCGCCGCGGGCGCGCAAGAACCCCAACAGGGCTTGCGTCGGCTTGCCATCGGGGCCGAAGGCAACCTGCTTGGACGGTCCGCGGATCTGTTCGGCCGGATTGCGCTGGAAGGCACTGAGCCCGCGGACAATCATGACCAAGCGGCGCAGGGTCCCGAAAGATTCTACGGCGCCGTGCACGAGATGCGCTTCATCGAGCAGCCGTTGGCCGTCATCGCGTAGTTGAGCGATCGCGCCGTCGAGGTACGCCGCTGGCAGCTCTTCGGTGCCGATCTCGACCAACAGAGTTTCTTCGAGGGGCAACTTACGCGGCATCTGGCGCCTTTACAACTTCGTTAACGAACTGTTGGACTCTTTCCTCACCGAGGTAAGCGTCGGCGCAGCGCCTAGCCAGCATCCGGATGCGCAACACGAAGCGGGGCCTGTCCGACTGGCTAATCGCCCCGCGTGCGTCCAGCATGTTGAAGGCGTGGCTGCACTTCAGGAGCTGCTCGTATGCCGGGTACAACAGACCGCATTTCAACTCCGGATGTTGCTGTCCGACCTTCAATAGTCTGTCGGCTTCTTGCCAGTGCTGCTGAAACAACTCCTGATAGAACGGGACGGTGGCGTGTTCGAAGTTGTAGGCCGAACCCTGCCGTTCGGTGTCCCGATGCAGGTCGCCGTACGACGTGCCTGCGGCCCAGGGGAGTTGATAGACATCATGTAGGCCTAGTGCAAACATCGCGATGCGTTCTATGCCGTAGGTGATCTCGCAGGACACGCGCTCCACGTCAACCCCGCCGACTTGCTGGAAATACGTAAACTGGGTCACCTCGAGGGAGTCGAGCCATACCTCCCACCCCAGCCCCCAGGCGCCGAGCGTGGGCGATTCCCAGTCGTCCTGCACGAAGCGGATGTCGTGGTCTTCGAGCCTGATGCCGCAGGCGCGCAGGCTCTTGAGGTAGAGCTGTTGGATGTCGTCGACCGTGGGTTTAATGAGCACCTGGTACTGATAGTACCGCTGCATGCGCAACGGATTCTCGGCGTACCGGCCATCGGTGGGCCGACGAGACGGCTGCACGTAGGCCACCCGCCACGGCTTGGGACCGAGCGCCCCGAAAAACGTGGCTGGGTGGAACGTGCCCGCCCCCATCTCGATGTCGTACGGCTGGACGATGGCGCAGCCCTGGCGCTCCCAGAAGCTCTCAAGGGTCCTGATCAACCCTTGGAGGTTCATCGGGCGCTCCGGATGGTCTTTAACGGCCGCTCCACGCGCCAAGAGAGAAACTCGTTCAGGCGTCGCACGAGCATGGGGCCGTGTTGCAGCGTCCACACGGGGCCGTCGCTCTCGCCGCAGCCTACCAGCTCATCGACCCAGTCTCCTTCGATCGGCTCCGCAGAGGGATCGTGGTGCAGGCAGGCCTCACAGACCACCCCGCCTTGCCCCACGCTCCAAAAGCCTCGTCTCGTGGGCTGCCGGCTGCAGCCGGTGCACTCATCGAGCTGCGGGTGGAACCCCACCAGCCTCAAGAGCCGGACGACAAAATGGATCCACACCGACGGCAGCGACGGCACGGAGCCCGCCAGCCGGTTGAGGGTGTCTCGCGTCAAGCGAAAGATGTCTGCTTGCGGTTCCTCCGGTTCGAGCACGGCATCAACCACCTCGATACAGGACGCGGCGACGCGGGCGACCTCGAGCTCCCGCTGGATCGATGGAAACGCCTCCAGCAGGTCGCACTGGCTGATGAGATGCAGCGAGCTGGACCGCGTGTCGTAGAAGACCAGCCGATTCAGCGTCAGCGGCTCCATCGCGCTGCGATGACGGCTCACCGGGACGCGCAACCCTTTCACCAGCCCCTTGATCTTGCCGAAGCGATCCGTCAGACAGGTCACGAGGACACTGGTTTCCCGGTACGGGTACCGGCGCAAGACAATCGCGTCAGCCGTGTGGATGCCCATGGCGAACACGGGACAGGACCTTATCTTCCATGGCGCGCATCCGGCGCTGCTGCACGGTCGTCCGGTCGTCATGGCCGAGCCAATGGAGCAGACCGTGGACGACGTATCGGGCCAACTCGGTGCGGTACGACAGCCGATGCCGCCGAGCATAACGCCAAGCGGCTGTCGGGGAGATGAGGATCTCCCCCTGCACGACCGCCTCATGGCGCGGGTGGCTCGTGGCCGGTCCCCTGGGATACCGAAACGTTAAGACGTCAGTGGGGATGGGCCGCCCCAAAAATTGTTCATGGAGGTTGGTCATCATGCGGTCCTCAATAAACGAAACCACCAGCACCACGTCCTGCCGGATCCCCACGATGGCCGCCGCGCGAGTCGCCAGGCGGCGCAACCAGGTGAGCGGCACCGCGCGCCGGCGTTGGCAATTGACCACGCGGATCAGCGGGGCGCTCCGCCGCCGCGCTTGCCGTGGTTGTTCCGCTCCGCGGCGTCGTACGCCCGAATAATCTCCTGCACCAGCTCGTGCCGCACCACATCCCGTCCGTCGAACGTCACGAACTTCAAGCCTGGCACGCTGCGCAAAATCTCTGTCACGTGGATCAACCCGGAGAGCCGCGTCGGAGGCAAGTCCACCTGGGTGATGTCTCCGGTCACCACTGCTTTCGAGTCAAACCCGAGGCGGGTCAGGAACATTTTCATCTGCTCGCTGGTCGAGTTCTGGGCTTCATCAAGGATGATGAAGGCGTCGTTGAGCGTCCTCCCGCGCATGTAGGCGAGCGGGGCGACCTCGATGATGCCGCGGTCGAGATACCGCTGGATCGCGTCGATCTCCATCATGTCATACAGGGCGTCATAGAGGGGCCGCAGATACGGGTTGATTTTTTCTTGCAGATCGCCGGGCAAGAACCCCAACCGCTCCCCCGCCTCGACGGCCGGACGAGTAAGAATAATGCGCGACACCTCTCCTTTGGTGAGATGGGCAACCGCCATCGCCATCGCGAGATACGTTTTGCCAGTGCCCGCAGGCCCGACCGCGAACACCACGTCGTGGGCGCGCATCGCCTCGACATACAGTTTTTGTCCGGGGGTGCGTGGAATGATGAACCGCCGCCTCGAAGGCACTTCGATCCGCTCGCTGTAAATCTGGCGCAGCTGCACCATCTGGGGTTGGAGGGTGGCTTTGATGGCGTAATCGAGATCGTCCTTCCGAATGGGAGCGCCGGAGCGGACAATCACCAGCAGATCCTCGAACAATTGCTTGGTTTTCGCAATCGCCGCAGGCTCGCCGCTGATCTTGAGGCCTTCGTGCCGCGAGACGATCGTCACACCCAGGGCCTGCTCGATGCGCCGAAGATGCTGGTCACGCGGCCCGAAGAGCGAGCGCAACTCCTGCTCGCTGCGAAGCGCGACGATCTCTTCAGCCATGGGGGCGTTGGCTACTTGGTGTACCGCGGTTGATCGGCTGCCGGCGAGGTCTGGGGTTCCTGCACGGCGCCTGGCGCCGGCACGCGGTCTTGCTCAGGAGGGTTGGGGGGCATCCACAGGGGAGGGGTTTCGATTTCCATTTCCACCATTTTCCGAACGGTGCTCGTGGGGCCTTCCCAAGGAGGCGCGCTGCCGATGAGATAGCCGCGATTCCCTCCTTCAGGTAGGTCGATATCCACCCGCCCCTCATCAATGACTCGCGTGGCGGTTCGACAGCCCGCGCAGACAGCCACCAGCACCACCATCAGGGTGACCAGGACGTGTTGCATGCGTGCCTCCTATGCTGAGGGTGACTCCGGAGCCAAGGCGATGCCTAACTCTTTGAGCTGCGCCTTGCTCGCGTGTGCCGGCGCGCCGGTGACGGGACAGGCGGCTTTTTGGGTCTTCGGGAATGCGATCACCTCTCGAATCGATTCGCGCTTCGCCACCATGGCGATCAGACGATCCAACCCCAATGCAAATCCTCCATGCGGCGGCGCGCCGTAGGCGAAGGCCTGCAGCAGGAAACCAAAACGTTCCTCCGCCGTTTGCTCGCTCATCCCCAAGACCTGGAAAATCTGTTGCTGGAGTGGGGCCTGATGAATCCGGATGCTGCCGGAGCCGAGCTCCACGCCATTGAGCACCAGGTCATAGGCTCGCGACCGCACCTTGCCCGGATCACGCGAAAGCAGGGCGAGGTCTTCCGGATGGGGCGCGGTAAACGGGTGGTGCTCGGCATCCCATCGTTTGGTGTCAGGGTTCCAGTGGAAGAGCGGGAAACTCGTCACCCAGCAAAACGCCCAGGGCATCTGCTCGCCGCGGAGGTTGGGTTTGTCCGTGTGGTGAGTGCGCTGCGCCTCCTCGTAGCTCAAGCGTGGAAACGGTGTGGGGAGGGTGATGCCGAGCGCGTCCTGAAAGACGTCGGCCACGAGACCCTCGATCACCCCGAAGACATCGTCCTCTTCCACGAAGGACATCTCAAGATCCAGCTGGGTGAACTCGGGTTGGCGGTCGGCCCGGAGATCCTCGTCACGGAAACACCGAGCGACCTGAAAGTACCGTTCGAGCCCCGCGACCATGAGCAGCTGCTTGAACAGCTGCGGCGACTGCGGCAAGGCGAAGAATTTTCCAGGATTGACGCGCGAGGGGACGAGATAGTCGCGCGCCCCTTCGGGCGTGGATTTGGTCAGCATCGGCGTTTCCACCTCGATAAAGCCCAAGCCATCGAGCGCCTGCCGGATGCGCGAGATGATCCGGTGCCGGAGGAGGAGGGTGTGCTGGCTGGCTGGCCGTCGGAGATCCAGATAGCGCCACTGCATCCGAACGTCTTCGGAGATGTCGAGATGGTCATCGATTTCAAACGGCGGGGCCACGGCGGGATTCAGGACCACCAGGTCGGTGGCTGCCACCTCCACCATGCCGGAGGGGAGTTTCGGATTTTCGGTTCCCTTTGGGCGCCGCTGGACGGCCCCCGAGATCTTCAGGACATACTCGGGGCCGAAACCTTTGGCCTGCTGGTGAAGGGCGGCGTTAGTTTTCGCGTTCAAGACAACTTGGGCGATGCCGCTGCGGTCCCGCACATCGAAAAAACTCAGGCCCCCATGATCCCTCCGGCGATGGAGCCAGCCGCACAGGGTCACCGTCTGGCCGATCAACGGCTCCTTGAGTTCCCCACAGCCATGCGTGCGCATCATCAAGGGTGAAGGAGCAAGCTTAGTGGCATGATGGGGAGGCGTTGGTCCGTTGGACGAGCGTCTCGACGAAGGCGTCGAAGGCGATCGTCTCTTGGCTGCCCTGCTCCATATCCTTCAGGGTGATGGCGCGTTGGCTCATTTCAGATGCCCCCAGAATCGCGACGAACCGGCAGTGGGCTTTGTCCGCCTCGCGCAGCTGGGCCTTGAGGCTCTTGGAGTCATAGTCCATTGTGCCGGACGCTCCCCGCTCCCGGAGTTGCTGAAGGAATTGAAATCCTTGCCCCAGGAGATCGGATTGGGTGACGGCCAGATATACCCCACGTCGCGAGGCAGCCGGCAGCGGCTGAGCCTGATGGCCGGCGGCCAGCAAGACGCGCTCAATGCCGGCGGCAAATCCGACAGCGCCAACCGATGGACCGCCGAGATCCTCAACGAGGTGGTCGTACCGGCCCCCAGCCGCCACCGCATCCTGTGCGCCGAGGCCTTCCGCTCGAACCTCGAAGACCGTCCGCGTGTAGTAATCCAGCCCTCGAGCAAAAAACTTCGTGTCGTCAAATACGATCTTCGCGTTTCGTAGCTCCTGCCGGACCTCGTCGAAGTGAAGCAGGCAGCTCTCACACAGCGACTCGAAAGACCCTGGTCGCAGCCCGCGCTCAGACGCCATGAGGTCAGCCACAATGGCTTGGCAATCTGGTGATTTGCAGTCAAGAACACGAAACACGTTCCGGTCGAATCGTCCCTGGCATGTTTGACACAGCTTGCTACGCACCGGCAGTAATTTCAGGCGGAGGCGCGCGGCAAACTGCGTCTGGTCATCTCGACAGCCCATGCTGGACAACCAGAGGGTCGTCTTGACGACGCCGCAGTCGCGCAGGATAGCGAGGCAGAGCACAATGACTTCGACGTCCACCCACGCGCTGGAGGAGCCGATCGCTTCCACCCCGTACTGATGGAATTGTCGGTACCGCCCGGCTTGCGGTCGCTCGGCACGAAACATCGGCCCGAGGTAAAACCATTTCACAAACCCCTCGGTTTTGTGCAGGGCGTGTTCCAGGTAGGCCCTGACGATGGCCGCCGTGCCCTCCGGACGCAAGACAATCTCATGGCCTCCCCGATCGGCAAACCGGAACATTTCCTTTTGGACGATGTCGGTCGTCTCACCCACAGAACGGAGGAAGAGCGAGGCGTCCTCAATCAGAGGTGTCCGAAGCTCTTGATAGCCGTAGAGTCGAGCGAGCCGTCGAGCGACGTGCTCGACCCGCGACCATCGCAGGAGATCATCAGGCAGGAGATCGGTTGTTCCGCGAAGCGCTTGGAGACCCATACAGGCGGGGGTACTGTGAATTATTTAATGTGCAACCGCATCAGGAGACCTGGCCTAAACACCACGACCCGTTTGGGTGGGACGGGAACCTCCTGACCGGTCTTGGGATTTCGGCCTCGGCGGGGGGCTCGCTGCCTGATCTTAAACACCCCGAAATTGCGCAGCTCAATCGTCTGCCCACTCTTCAAATACTCGATGAGGTGGTGCAGGGTTCGCTGGACGACCCGCTTCACATCGACCTGGGTAATGTTGGTGTCCTTTGACACCGCCAGCACTAAGTCTTTCTTAGTCAATGTCATAGGTGGGGCTATCTTAGCGTACCGAAACCCGCCTGTCAATCTCATGAGCGAGGAACGGCTGGCGCCGAATCACCACCCCATCGTCCCCCAACAACCTGCCGAGCTCATCGAGCAGGTCAGGATGCGGGTCGATCTTAAAGCTCTCGGCCAATTTCAGCGAGAGCCCCTCGGCGGCGGGCAGATTCACCTTCAGATAGACCGGGATCGCGCCCGGAAACCGGTTCAGCAGTGTCTTGAGCTGTTCCAAGAGGTCCCGTTCAAGTCCGGGTGTGCGGAGCACCAGTTCCACCGCCTTCGCCAATCGGCTGATCCCCTGCTCCAGCGGCACGATGTGCTGGGCGATCACCCGAGGCCGCTCGTCGCGCATCGAGGCGCGTCCTTCGACAAAGACGATCGACGCCACCTTTAACTGCGGGGCGAGCTGCGCAAAGGAGGCCGGGAACACCAGCACCTCGATCTCGCCTTCCAGATCCTCCAAGAGACACACGGCCATCTGCTCGTTCGTCTTCTTGGTCGTGGTCAGCTTGACCTTGGCCAGCATCCCGCCCACCGTCACCTGGGTCTCCTCGGTACATTGGAGCAACTGGCGTGAGGTCGTGGTCGCGAAGGCCTGCAAGGTTTTCTCAAACCGGGCCAAGGGATGCCCTGACACGTAGAACCCCAACAGCGTCTTCTCAAACGCCAGCTTCTGGCTTTCAGGCCATTCCCGCATCATCCCCATCGCGGGACGAGACGGCGAGGAAGGTTGCGCGCCCTTCAGCGCCTCAAAGAACGTCAACTGGCCTCGGGATTTATCCCGCTGACGTTGCTGGGCTTCTTCCAGGGCTTGATCCACGCCCGCCATCAACGCCGCCCGCGACTTGCCCATGCTGTCACAGGCGCCGGCCTTGATCGCGCTCTCGATGACCTTGCGATTGGCCAATCGCAAATCCACGTCTTCGCAAAGCGCTTCGATGGTCGCGAAGCGTCCCCGGGCGCCTCGTGCTTTGATGATCGAGCCGATGGCGGCCATCCCCACGTTCTTGATCACCCCCAAGCCGCAGCGAAGCGTCCGCAGGCCCGCCACCGTGAAGGTGGCTTGGCTCTCATTGATGTCGGGCGGCAGCACCGTGATGCCGGTCCGCTTGGCCTCGTCGAGGTACGCGACCAGCTTGTCGGTGTTGCCCATCTCGCTCGTCAGCAGCGCCGCCATGAACTCCATCGGATAATGCGCCTTCAGATACGCCGTGCGATACGAGATCAACGCGTAGGCGGCCGAGTGTGACTTGTTGAAGCCGTACCCCGCGAAATGCTCCATCAGGTCGAACACGCGATTGGCGGTCCGCTCGGGGATCTTGTTCTGTTTGCACCCGTCGAGGAACGCTTTCCGCTGGGCCTCCATCACCTCCGCGATCTTCTTGCCCATGGCGCGCCGCAGCAAATCCGCCTGGGCCAGCGAGAAACCGGCCAGGTCGCTGGCGATGCGCATGACCTGCTCCTGATAGACGATGATGCCGTAGGTGGGCCGCAGGATCGGCTCCAAGCGGGGGTGCTCGTACTTGATCGCGATCTGCCCGTGCTTGCGCTTCATGAAATCATCCAGCATCCCTGAGCCGATGGGACCGGGCCGGTAGAGCGCCAAGATTGCGATCACGTCTTCAAACTGCGTCGGTTGGAGCTTGCGCAGCAGGTCGCGCATCCCGCTGCTTTCAAGTTGGAACACCCCCATGGTCTCTGCACGGCTCAACAGGGCGTAGGTGGCCTCATCGTCCAGCGTCAGCGCGGCCAGATCCACCGTGATGCCTTGCACGCGCTGGATCAACTCAACCGCCTCTTCCAGCACGGTGAGGGTCCGCAAGCCCAGCAGATCGATCTTGAGCAACCCGAGGTGCTCGATCGCCGTCATGTCAAAGCCCGTGGTGATCTGCCCTTCGCTGGTCTTGAACAGCGGCATGTAGCGGTCCAGCGGGCGATCGGCGATCGCGATCCCCGCCGCGTGCGTGGAGGCATGGCGCGTCAATCCTTCGAGGACCATCGCGGTATCCATGAGGGCGCGCACCTGCTCGGTCGTCCGGTACAGCTGGGCGAGCTCCGGCACATCGTTCAGCGCCCGGCTCAGGGTGATGTCCAGCTCATTCGGGATGAGCTTGGCCAGCCGGTCCCCCTCGGCATAGGACATCTTCATCGCCCGTGCCACATCGCGCACCACGGCCTTCGCCTGCAGGGTCCCGAAGGTGATGATCTGGGCGACACAGTTTTGCCCGTATTTCTTGATGACGTACTCAATCACTTCGGGCCGCCGCTCATAGCAGAAGTCGATGTCGATGTCCGGCAGCGTCACCCGCTGGGGATTCAAAAACCGCTCAAAGAGCAGATCGTATCGCATCGGATCAATATCGGTGATCCCGAGACAGTAGCTCGCCAGGCTTCCGGCTGCTGAGCCCCGACCGGGCCCCACCGGGATCTTCCGCTCTTTCGCGAATCGGACAAAATCCCATACGATGAGGAAATAGCTGCTGTAGCCGGCCTGTTGGATGACGGCCAGCTCGTGCTCCAGACGCCGGAGGAGCGGCTCATCCGCCGCCGCATAGCGACGCGCCAGTCCCTCGTGGCAGAGCTGCCGGAGGAATTGCTCCTGGGTTCGGCCTTCCGGAGGCGGAAAGTTCGGGAGATGGTGCTTGCCAAACTCCAGCTCGAGGTTGCACCGATCCGCGATCTCGATGGTCGTCGCGATAGCCTCGGGGCACTCTCGAAACAGCTCCTTCATCTGGTCGGCCGACTTGAGATAAAATTCCGGCCGCTCGTAGCGCAGGCGGTGGGGATCATCAACGGTCGTTTGCGTTTGAATGGCCATCAGGACATCGTGAGCCTGCGCATGGGTGGCTTCGAGGTAGTGCACGTCATTCGTCGCGACGACCTTGACACCAGCCTCCTTCGCCAACTCGATCAATACGGGGCGGACCTTGTCTTCAAGCGGGAGGCCGTGGTGCTGCAGCTCGACGTAGACGTTTTCCCGACCCAGCAGCTGGACGTAGGTCTCCAACGTCCGGCGGGCATGCTCGCGCTGATCTTGGGTGAGATGGACATTCAGAATGCCTTTGAGGCAGCTCGTCAGGGCAATCAGCCCTTTCCCGTGCCGTGTGAGCAGCTCGGTATCGATGCGTGGCTTGTAGTAGAAACCTTCCAGGTAGCTGATCGTGACCAATTGCAGCAGGTTCGCGTATCCCTCTTCATCTTTGGCCAGCAAGACCAAGTGGGCGTTGGATTCCTTGATGCCGGAAGCCGTCCGGTCGCTCCGGCTGCCTGGAGCCACGTAGGCCTCGACGCCGATGATCGGCTTCAGGCCATGCTTCATGCACGTCTCATAGAACTCGATGGCGCCAAAGAGATTGCCGTGATCGGTGATGGCCAGCGCGGGAAACTTGAGCGCGACCGCTTTCTTCACGAGCTCCGCGATGCGGCAGGCGCCGTCAAGGAGGGAATAGTTGGTGTGGGTGTGCAGGTGGACGAACTCGGCGTGCAACATCAGACCTCAGACTTCAGACAACAGACTTCAGTCCATAGTGTAAGGAGAAACGAGTTGCCTGAAAAGCGAAAAGAATGTGCGACACGAACGGGCGTTCACAGTGTTCCTGATGTCTGAGGTCTGTCGTCTGAAGTCTGGGCTTTCTGGGCGACGATCAGGAGGTAGGAGGGGACGCGGAACGTGGCATTGTGGCGCATCGGGGCCAGTGCATCGGCAATCGGCTGAGGAAGGCTGTTCTGGCCGATGTCAATCTCGATCGGATTCACCGGATACGACGCCAAGACACGCAGGCCAAGGCCGGCATACAGGTGTTGGAGTTGTTCCGGCGTCTGCCAGTTGTGGTATGACCCATCGGGAGAGGGGCCTTCCGTGCGTTCGAGGACGGAGAGCGCGCAATCCACCTGCCCGCGCCGGAGGGCAGTCGCCACGTAGTACCACACCGGGCGATGAGAGATGAACAGCAAGCCGCCAGGCTTCACGGTATCCGCCAGCAATCCAAGCAACTGGCGATAATCCGGGCAGAGATACAACACCTCGGTGCACACGACCACCTCAACGCTGGCAGCCTTCACCCATCGACGGAGATTGGCCAGGGTATCGTGATAGAACGGAATGTCGAGCGCAAGCTCCTTGGCGTGGCGGCGGCCCCGGCGCAGCGCAAACCCCGAGGCATCAAGACCCGTGAGCCGATGCCCGTCTTGCGCAAGGGGGAACACCAAGCGGCCGGCCTGGCAGCCGGCATCAAGGATCGACAGCGGTCGATCGCCGAATTGCTGGCGCAGATGCGCGCGGGTGCGCGCCAGGTAGTCTTCCGCGGCACGGCGCGACGGCTCATCGGCATACATGTCGCAGAAGGACGGATCATAATCGAACACCGCCCTCAGAATTTTACGGAGCCCCTTGCGCATTGATAGACTTCAGACTTCAGACTTCAGACCACAGGCAAGCATTTTCTCCTCGCTGATGTCTGAGGTCTGATGTCTGTGTTATTCCCATTCGATTGTCGCCGGAGGCTTCGAGCTAACATCGTACACCACCCGGTTAACTCCCTTGACTTCGTTGATGATCCGATTCGAAATCCGCTCGAGGACCTCCGGAGGCAACTTGGCCCAATCCGCCGTCATCGCGTCTTGGCTCGTGACGGCGCGCACGGCGATGACGTGTTCGTAGGTCCGCTCGTCCCCCATCACGCCGACGGTCTTGACCGGCAGCAGCACGGCGAAGGCTTGCCAGAGGCGCCCATAGAGGCCGGCCCGCCTGATTTCCTCGATCACCCGCTGATCGGCCTCGCGGACAATTCGAAGCCGCTCCTCCGTCACCTCGCCAAGCACGCGCACGGCAAGCCCGGGCCCGGGAAACGGGTGGCGCCACAACACCTCATCCGGCAGGCCGAGCAGCTTGCCGACCTCGCGCACCTCGTCCTTAAACAAGTCGCGCAGCGGCTCCACGAGTTTCAGATGCATCTGCTTGGGTAGACCGCCGACGTTATGGTGGGTCTTGATGGTCGCGGAGGGCCCGCCCCAAGCTGAGATGCTTTCGATCACATCAGGATACAGCGTGCCCTGCGCCAGAAACTGCGCATCGGGAATCCGCTTGGCTTCCTGCTCGAACACCCGAATGAACTCTTCCCCGATGATCTTGCGCTTCTGCTCAGGGTCGGTGACCCCGGCCAGCCGTTTGAGAAATCGTGGCGCGGCATCCACAACGTCCAGCTTGAAGTGGACATGTGGAGCCCCGGGGTGGGCGACATCCTGAGCGACCCCGCCAAAGGCGGGGGAGTCGAAGGGCCGCCCGAACATCTCTTCCACCTGCTCCCGCTCCCCCGCCCGCAGGAGCCCGTTGTCCACAAAGATGCAGGTGAGCTGTTCGCCGACGGCCCGGTGAATCAGGACCGCAGCGACCGAGGAGTCGACGCCTCCGCTTAGACCCAGGACCACCGGGGCCTCTCCCACCGTCGCGCGGAGTTGGGTGATGGTTTCTTCGATGAACGAGGACATCGTCCACTCGCCCCGACAGCCGCAGATCCCCGTCAGGAAATTGCGCAGGATGGTCGGCCCCGCTTCGGTGTGGGCGACTTCCGGATGGAACTGCAGGCCGTAGAGCCGGCGCGCCGGATCGGCCATCGCCGCAAAGCCTGTGTTCGACGTCGTGGCCGTGGGCATGAAGCCCGGCGGTGGTTTGGTCACTGAATCGCCGTGGCTCATCCAAGACACGGACTCGCGCGCCACCCCCTTGAAGAGACCGTCGTGCTCGCGCACGATCAGCGGGGCGCGGCCATACTCCCGCGTGCCGGACTGCTGCACGACGCCACCCAATTGGTGCGCCATGGACTGCATGCCGTAGCAGATGCCCAGAATCGGCGTGCCGGCCTCAAAGATGTCGCGAGGCGGCAAGGGGGCGTTGGGTTGATAGACGCTGTTCGGGCCGCCGGAGAGGATGATGCCTTTGGGCCGCTCTTGCCGGATGAGCTCGGCCGTCAGGTTCTGGGGCGGGATGATGCGGCAGTAGACGCGCTGCTCGCGGATCCGGCGGGCGATGAGCTGCGTGTACTGCGAGCCGTAATCCACGATGAGGATCGCTTCGTGGGGCATGCAGGAATTGGTGACGTTGGTCGGTGACGGACTCGCTTCGTGCTACGGTGACGTGGCTCGTTTGGTTTTTGACGTCACCGATACACGACGAACGAAACGCGTCTCGTCACCGTCAGACGCGGCCGAGCTTTTCCGGGCCATGCCGACGCGCTGCACCTGCTGGAAGATTTTACCTTCCGTCTGGATCGACGGCGCGATGATGATGTCGGCCAGCTGGAACGCCTTGATGTCCTTGGCGCCGAGCGTGCCCATGCAGGTCGTGATCGCCCCCATCAGGTTCTGGGACCCGTCGTCGGTCTGCGCCGGGCCGAAGAGAATCTGCTCCAGCGTTCCGGTCGTCCCGACGTAGATACGGGTGCCTCGCGGCAAGGACGCATGCGGATAGGCCATGCCCCAGTGGTAGCCGCGCCCCGGCGCTTCCTTCGCCTTGGCGAACGCCGAGCCGACCATCACCGCATCGGAGCCGCACGCAAACGCCTTGCAGATGTCCCCGCCGTTTCGCATGCCGCCGTCCGTGATGGTCGGCACGTAGCGCCCGGATTTCTTGTGGTAGAAATCACGCGCCGCCGCGCAGTCCACCGTCGAGGTGACCTGCGGCACGCCCACGCCAAGCACCCCGCGGGTGGTGCATGCCGCGCCTGGTCCGACGCCGACCAAGAGCGCGTGAGCCCCGGCCTCCATCAGCTCCAGGGCCTGGTCATAGGTGACGCAGTTGCCGACGATCACCGGGATCTTCATCGATTTGAAAAACGACGGGAAATCAAGCGGTTGATAGGCCCTGGCCTCGTGGCGGGCGGTCGTGACGGTGGACTGGACGACAAAGATGTCGGCGCCGGCTTCCTGGGCGATCGCCCCGAATCGTTGCGCGTTTTGCGGGATCGTGCTGACGGCGCACTGGACCTCGGCGGCCTTGATCTGTTCCACGCGCTTGGCGACCAGCTGCTCTTTGATGGGCTCCCTGTACAGTCGCTGGACGATCTCGGTGGTGGCTTCAACGTCGCCCCGCACGATCTGCGCGATGGCTTCCGCCGGGTCCTCGTAGCGGGCCTGCACGCCATCCAGGTTAAGCACGGCCAGCCCGCCCAGTTTCCCCATGGCGATGGCGAAGGTCACGTCCACCACGCCGTCCATGGCCGAGGCGATAAACGGCACGCGGAACTTCAGCCCCTGGAGCTCCCACGTCGTGTCCACCTCGGCCGGGTTCAGCGTGATCGTCCCCGGCACAAGCGCCACCTCATCAAACCCGTAACACCGGCGCGCGCGTCGCCCAATCCCGATCCACTCAGCCATTGCGAGGCGAGTCCTCCCTGATTAGCAGATCGCAAGACGACCGGTCGGAATGTCTGAAAGGAGATTTGGAGGGAGCGTATTCGTGAGCCATAGACTATTCTAGCGATGCTCCCCGACCCTGTCAACCGGGCCCCCAAACAGCAACCCCCTTGCGGAATGAACCGCAAGGGGGTTCTGCCCACGAAATCGCGGGTTGCGATTACGTGATGATCGCCAGGATATCGTCTTCGTTGAGGAAGACGTATTCCTTATCGTCCACCTTGAGCTCTGAGCCTGAGTACTTGCCGAAGAGGATCCGGTCGCCGGCTTTGACCGTCGGAGCCACCAGCTTGCCGCTCTTCAGGGTTTTCCCCGGCCCCACCGCCATGACCTTCCCTTCCTGCGGTTTCTCCTGCGCGGTGTCAGGCAGGTACAACCCGCCCTGGGATTTCTCCTTCGCGCCAAGCCGCTCCACGATCACGCGATCCCCGAGCGGTTTGAGCTTCAGGCTCGTCTTGCTTGCGCTTGCCGTCGCTGTTGTCATTTCTCTTCCTCACTAGTCACTGGTCACTACTCACTGGTTTAGTACATCTCCCCGCCGCCGCCGTGGCCGCCGGCCGGAAGTTTCTCCTTCTCTCTTTCCGGAATCTCGGTGACGATCGCCTCGGTGGTGATCAACAGGCCGGCGATGCTGGTCGCGTTCTGCAAGGCGGTCCGCACGACCTTGGTGGGGTCGATGATACCGGCCTCAAACATGTCGGTGAACTCGCACTTCTCCGCATCAAACCCGACGTTGGTCTTCTCGGACTTGATCTGTTGGACGATGACCGAGCCTTCTTTGCCCGCATTCTCGGCGATCTGACGGGCCGGCTCTTCAAGCGCCCGCCGCACCAACTCCACGCCGATCTGCTCATCGCCCGAGAGCTTGAGCTTCTCCAGCGAGGCGGCGGCTCGCAAGAGCGCCACCCCGCCACCGGCGACGATCCCTTCCTCTCGAGCCGCGCGGGTGGCATGGAGCGCGTCTTCCACGCGCGCCTTGCGCTCTTTCATCTCCGTCTCGGTGGCCGCCCCGACGTTGATCTGGGCCACCCCGCCGGAGAGCTTGGCCAACCGTTCCTGGAGCTTTTCCTTATCGTAGTCGGAGTCCGTGTCCTCGATCTGCTTCTTGATCTGGGCGATGCGCCCGTTGATCGCCGAGGTCTTGCCGGCCCCTTCGATGATCGTCGTGTTCTCCTTGTCGATCTTGACCCGCTTGGCGCGGCCGAGGTCCTCGAGCTGGATGTTCTCGAGCTTGATCCCCAGATCCTCGGTGATCGCGCGGCCGCCGGTTAAGGTCGCAATGTCTTCGAGCATGGACTTGCGCCGATCGCCGTAGCCGGGGGCTTTGACCGCGCAGCAGTGCAACGTGCCGCGCAACTTGTTCACGACGAGCGTGGCCAAGGCTTCCCCCTCAACATCTTCGGCAATGAGGAGGATCGGCCGGCCGGCCTTCGCGATCTTTTCCAGCACCGGCAGGAGGTCTTTCATGGAGGAGATCTTCTTCTCGAAGATCAGGATGTAGGGATCGTCCACGACGCATTCCATCCGCTCGGCGTCCGAGACGAAGTACGGGGAGAGGTAGCCCTGGTCGAACTGCATGCCTTCGACGAGGTCCAGCGTCGTTTGCGCGGATTTGCCTTCCTCGACCGTGATGACGCCGTCTTTCCCGACCTTCTCCATCGCGTCCGCAATCAGCTCGCCGATGGTCTGGTCGTAGTTGGACGCGATCACGGCGACCTGGCTGATTTCCTTCTTGTCCTTGACCTGCTTGGAGACTTTCTTGAGCTGCTCGACCACTTCCTCAACCGCCCGCTCAATCCCGCGCTTGAGGGCCATCGGGTTGGCGCCGGCGGTCACGTTCTTCAGCCCTTCCTTAAAGACCGCCTCGGCCAATACCGTGGCGGTGGTCGTTCCATCGCCGGCGTTGTCCGAGGTTTTCTCCGCGACTTCCTTCACGAGCTGAGCCCCCATGTTCTCATACGGGTCTTCCAGATCGATTTCCTTGGCGACCGTCACCCCGTCCTTCGTGATGGTAGGCGAGCCGAATTTCTTCTCGATGACCACGTTGCGGCCCCGCGGGCCGAGCGTCACCTTGACGGCTGCCGCAAGCTTCTGCACCCCTTGCAGCATGCGCCGCCGCGCGTCTTCCTGGAACAACAACTGTTTCGCCATGCCGTCCTCCTTTGATGGGTTCAAGTAAGACCAATTACTGGACTACTGCCAACACGTCGTCCTCTCGAAGGACCAGGTATTCCTCTCCGTTGAGCTCGACCTCCGTGCCGGAGTACTTGCCATACAAAATCCGATCGCCGGATTTCACCTGCAGGGGCTGCACCGTGCCATCCTCAAGCAGCCTCCCGGTGCCGACCGAAATGACTTTGCCCTCTTGGGGCTTCTCCCTCGCGGCATCAGGAAGCACCAGTCCGCTTTTAGTTTTTTCCAGTGGCTCCACCGCTTTGACCACCACTCGGTCGCCCAGGGGTTTTAACGCCATCGCTCACCTCCTAATTTCGTACAGTCTATCGTTAGCAATCTCACTTGTCAAGTGCTAATTCTTGACCATTATAGGGCTCAGAGAGGACTTTTCAAGGCTAAAAACAGGTAATTTAGATGGTTTATATCGGTATTTACTTAATATTTATTCGTATTTCGAGTTATATCTTAGAAATTAAATAGAGGCCGTCGAGGATGAGGTGGGGCCTGCGGTGCTGGATGGTGGTGGTGTGTTTGGCGATCAGGGGGCTAGCACCCCCTGTGGCCACGACGGTGGCTTGTGGGGCGTACTTCGCCTTCAGTTGCCTCACCAGGCCGTCGCACAGGGCCGCGCAGCCGTAGATGAGGCCTGAGCGGATGCTGTTGGCCGTATCCCGGCCCAGCAGCTCCGGAGGCTCCTTTAACTCGACTTTGGGCAGCAGGGCTGTTCTGGTCGCCAGCGCCTCCAGCGAAATCCCAAGCCCAGGCGCAATCACCCCGCCCACATACTCCCCTGCCTTGGTCACCACGTCAATGGTGATGGCCGTCCCGAAATCAGCCACGATGCAGGCGGTGCGGTAGCGCTTCCAGGCCGCATACGCGCCAACCAACCGATCCTGCCCCACTTGCTTGGGGAGGCGATACCGGTTGATGAGCGGCACTCGGACGTCTTTGCCGACCACCTTGATCTCCCGAACCCCCAGCAGGCGCAGGGCCAGGATGACTACCGGCGACATGCGCGGCACCACACTGCAGAGTATTGCGCGTGCACCCTCCAATCGAACCCGACGCGCCCGTGCTAACTGGCGCACCTGCGCCGCAACCTGTCGCGGCGTTTGTATCGGATGCGTCGGCATGACAAGCCGACGGCGCAGCCGTCCCTCCTCGAACAGCCCGAAATTGCACGTGGTATTCCCGATGTCAACGACGAGGGTCATGAGGGTGCAGCTCCTTCAACGCTTCTCGCAGTCGAGCATCATCAACGATCCTGAGGCCGCGTTCAAGCGCGGTCCTCGCGCCTGCCCGATCGCCCCGCTTGAGCGCGAGCTGCGACAGGCCGAGGTACGCTTCCGCCGTGTAGGGGTAGGACGCAAGCGCCGAACGGAACATCTGCTCGGCCGCCTCGTCCCTCCCCCGCGCGAGCTCCAACTGCCCCAACGCCAGGGCCGAGTGATGGAATGCGCCGTCGATTGCCAGCGCCTTGCGATATTCTTCGGCCGCCTCATCCAGCCGGCCAAGCCGCTCGTAGGCGCGCGCGAGGTTATGGTGCGTGTGCGGGTAGACATCCGATTCCGCGATGGCTTGCTGATAGAGCCGGATGCTCTCCTCGAGGTTTCCTTGATCCGCCAACGCCATGGCTAGATTATGCAGAATCTTTGGATGATGCGGCTCGAAGCGCCGGAGATGGGTGTTCAACGACACCGGATCGCGCCACACACGATTGGACTGCCACGTCACCGCTCCCAGGCCGACGGTGATGCCAAGCGCCACGCACCAGGTCTGTCTCGCAGAGAGTCGCTGGAGAGCCGGTATCTGCGAGGCCGCCATGGCCAATCCCAGACCCGGCAACAGAAACCAGTGGTCGTAGAACAGCGCGTTGATGAGCACGATGAGGTTCGACGTCGGGAGTGTCGCGACGAGGCACCACAGCAAGCCGACGGCGAGCACGCGGCGTCTGCGCCACTGCCACAGCGCCACCCCGACCCAGGCCGCGACGCCGAGCAACGACAGCCAGACCCGAGGGATCGTCAGGGAGGAATAGACCGCCCAGGAACGCTCATGATGAATGTCTGACGGCCAGATCCACAGGCGCAGCCCCTCAGGCAGCGTGGTGAGATACGTCCAGAGGCGATAAGAAGGGTGCTGGGTCAAGATGTTGTCCTGCCCATAGAAATTGAGGGTATTGTGGAAGTTGAGGACGGTCAGCCGAAGCAGGACGTAGACGAAGGCAACCGCGCAGAACGGCCAGAGGCGCTTCCAGGAGGCCGGCTGGCCGGAGGCCTGCTGATGGAGCCAGAGGAAGACCGGGAACAGCACCATCGACTCTTTCGACAACATGGCGAGCACGGCGCAGCACAGCGAAACGGCGACAGACCGCTCGAATGCCAGCAGCCCCAGACACAACGACAGGATCGCCAGATCATCGACGCGTCCGGGGATGTAGGGCACGGCCACTGACTGGAGCGGATGCAACCCGTAGGCGAGCGCGGCCACGAACGCCCCCGACCATGGCGCGAACCGGGACAACCACCGGAAGATCACGACCGTCGTGGCGGCGTGGATCAGCACGGTGGTCAGGTGATGCGCCCATGCCTGGTAGCCCCACACCCTCACATCGAGGAAATGCGTCAGCATCTCGAGCGGACGATAGGGATTGCTGCGCACCCCTGCCCCCGCGTCGACATTTTCCATCAGGAGGTTGGGCAGGTACTTCCAGGAGGTCAGGTACGTGTTGCGCAGGATGAAGTGCTCATCATCCCAAACGAAGCCGAAGGAGAGGCACTCGGAGAAGACCAGGAAGACCAGCGCGCCCAGGATGGCGGCCGCGAGCCGTTGGTGCCCTCTGGACATCATCGTAGGAACCTGACCTCACCGACCTCACACGGCCGAATCGCTCCGGACTCCAGGCGCAGGAGCAAACGACCCGCCTCATCCACGTCCAGGGCCTGGCCCTCCACCTCTTGATCCGTCCCGAGGGTCACACGAACGACCTCGCCGAAATGGCTCACCCACGGCCGCAAGGCTTCTCGAATCGGCGCGAACCCATGAGCTCCCCAGTGGTCGTACCAGCCCTCGAGTCGACGGCACAACCGCGCCGCCAAGTCATAGGGATCGCACGCCGCCCCGCAGGCGGCGAGCGAGGTCGCGGTGTCCGGTAACGCGTCCGGATGAGCCGCCACGTTGATCCCCACGCCGAGGACCGCAGCCCCGTCCTTCGCCTCGATGAGGATGCCGGCCACCTTGCGTTCCTCCAGCAGCAGATCGTTCGGCCACCGAATCGATGGGGATAGTCCGGTGACTTCGCGGATCGCCTCGGCGGCCGACAACCCCGCGACCAACGAGAGCTGGGGAATCTCCTGCGGTGCGCGCGCCGGCCTGAGAATCAACGAGAAATACGCCCCACCTTCCGGCGATTCCCATGTTCTCCCCAACCGCCCTCTTCCCTGACGTTGTCGGGCGGCCCACACGCAGGTGCCTTCCGGGGCGCCTTGCTGGGCTAGCTCGTGCGCCACGTCCATGGTGGAGGTCACTTCTTCGAACGCATAGCACGGTTGCCCGAACCTCGCGCCATCGAAGACGCGTTGCAACCTCGCCTCAATGCCTCGATTTCTTTGTTCCATAGCGGATCGTCTTGAGTCTTGCCCGCCCCGGCAAGGGCTCTCGGCGGGCCGGGGAGTCTTGCGTCTTGTGTCCAGGTTCTGCGGTCTGCTCTCTCAGCGTATGGATCTGGTCGCGCAGGACGGCGGCGCGCTCGAATTGGAGATTTCGGGCGCACACCAGCATCTCTTCCTCCAGGTCCGCGATGCCGGCCAACCGCTCATGCTCCTCACGGCTTCGTCCGGTCTGCGTCGCCGCAAACTCCTCGGCCTGGTGGACCGCTTCAATGCCCTCGCGGATCGCTTTCCGGATGGTGGTGGGCGTGATCTTGTAACGGCGGTTGTAATCCACCTGTTTCTGACGGCGCCGTTCGGTTTCCCCGATCGCCGTCCGCATGGCTGCGGTGACATGATCCGCGTACAGGATGACCTCGCCGCTGGCGTGACGGGCGGCGCGCCCGGCGACTTGGATCAAGGAGGTGGCGGACCGCAGAAACCCTTCTTTGTCCGCATCGAGCACCGCCACCAGCGACACCTCCGGCAGGTCCAACCCTTCGCGCAAGAGGTTGATGCCGATCAAACAGTCAAACGCGCCCAACCGCAGATCGCGCAGGATCTCGACCCGCTCGATCGCACCGATGTCCGAATGAAGGTACTTGACGCGCAGGCCGGCCTCGGTGAGGTAGCGGGTGAGATCCTCGGCGAGGCGTTTCGTCAGCGTGGTGACGAGCACGCGCTCGGTTCGCTCGGCCCGGCGTCTGACGTGCTCGATCAAATCATCAACCTGGCCCGCGGTCGGCTTGACCGTCATCGGCGGGTCCACCAACCCGGTCGGGCGGATGACCTGTTCCACCACCCGACCCCGGCCGCGCGCCAGCTCATAAGGCCCCGGCGTGGCCGAAACGAAGATCACCTGGTTGATGAGCTGCTCGAACTCCTCGAAGGTCTGGGGTCGATTGTCCAGCGCGGAGGGTAGCCGGAATCCGTACTCCACCAAGGTCTCCTTCCGCGCGCGATCCCCTTCGGACATCCCGCGGATCTGCGGGATGGTCACGTGCGACTCATCGACGACCGTCAGGAAATCCTTGGGAAAATAATCAATCAGGCAGTAGGGCCGCGAGCCCGGTGGGCGGCCTGAGAGGTGGCGTGAGTAGTTCTCCACCCCATGGCAGAATCCCAGCTCCTTGAGCATCTCGATGTCATAGCGCGTCCGCGAGTCCAGCCGCTGCGCCTCCAGGAGCTTGCCGGCGACTTTGAGGTCGCGGACGCACTCCACCAGTTCCTGAGCGATCACGTCCACGGCCCGCGCGATGCGGTCTTTCGTCGTGACGAAGTGCTTGGCGGGGTAGACGGCGACTTGCTCAAGCTCGGCGATCGTGTGGCCGGTCAACGGATCGATCTCCCGAAGCCGCTCCAAGCGCCCCCCGCCCAGCTCCACCCGATACACCGTCTGCCGGTACGCGGGAAAGATGTCCACGACGTCCCCGCGCACGCGAAACGTTCCTCGGGGAAAGGCGATGTCGTTGCGCGTGTAGTGGATGCCGACCAGCCAGGACAGCAGCTCATCCCGGCGGACGGCCTTCCCTTTCGTGAGCCACACCATGAGCTCCTGGTATTCCTGAGGGTCGCCCAGATTGTAAATGCAGGAGACGCTGGCCACGATGATCACGTCGCGGCGGCTCATCAGGGAGCTTGTGGCCGACAGCCGCAGGCGGTCGAGCTCCTCATTGATGGAGGCGTCCTTCTCGATGTAGGTATCCGTGGAGGGGACGTACGCCTCCGGCTGGTAGTAATCGTAGTAGCTGACGAAATACTCGACGGCATTCTGCGGGAAGAGGCTTTTGAGCTCGCTGTACAGCTGCGCCGCCAGGGTCTTGTTGTGCGAGATGACCAGGGTGGGACGCTGGAGCCGTGCGATCGCATGCGCGACGGTAAACGTCTTTCCTGAGCCGGTCACCCCTAATAGGGTTTGAAATCGTTGCCCCTCTTGGATGCCGCGGGTCAGAGCCTCGATGGCCTCAGGCTGGTCGCCTTGCGGCGTCAATTCGGTGACCAGCCGAAAAGCCGGCATCACGGTATGATCAGATGGGTCATGGGATGACCACCTGAAGGGAGACGTCCAAGCTCGGCGCTGAATGGGTCAGCGCCCCGATGGAGATGCGATCGACACCGGTGGCGGCGAGGCGGCGGACGTTGCGCAGCGTCACGCCGCCAGAGACCTCAAGGAGCAATGCGGAATGCAGAGTGCGGAGTGCGGAATTTCGTAACAAAACAGCTTTCCGGATATCGGCCACGTTCCAGTTGTCCAAGAGGATGGCATCCGGCTTTGCCTCAAGAGCTTTTTTGAACTCACGAAGGTGTGTCACTTCGATTTCAACGAATTTTCTTGGCCTAATCCGCTCCGCCTTTGCAATCGCGTCTTGGATCACCATGCCGAATTCCGCATTCCGAATTCCGCATTGCATCGTACGCAAGTGGTTCGTCTTGATCAGCACGGCATCGTACAGGCCCATGCGGTGATTCTGGCCGCCTCCCATACGCACGGCATATTTTTCGAGAATCCGGAGGCCCGGTAGGGTCTTGCGGGTGTCGAGGATCGTGACCGCATACGGGCGCGCCCGTCGGACGAATTGCGCGGTGAAGGTCGCGACCCCGCACAAATGCCCGAGGATATTCACCGCGGTCCGCTCAGCCCCCAGGATGCTGCGGGCGGGTCCCTCAAGACGAAGGATCGCTTGCCCCCGCCGCACGGTTTGGCCGTCCCGGCGCACGATCGTGCAGCGAATCCGCCGGTCAACCAACCGGAACACCTTCGGGCAGAACGCAGCTCCCGCCACGATTCCGGATTGCTTGGCGATGAGGGTCGCGCGCACGCGCTGCGAGGGCGGGATCAGCGCGCGGCTCGTCAGATCACCCCGCCCGACGTCTTCTTGAAGGGCCTCCCGGATCAACCGAACCAGCCGGTGAGAGGCGGCCATCATCCCCCCACCTGCGTGGGCTCCGCCAACAGGCGGAGCCGTGGCATCACGGGCAGGCTCGTGATCTGTGACTCCATCATGGTCATCTTTTCGTTGCCACCCCACCGTCGGTGGGACACGCAGGTGATGCCATGAAAGGCTGCGCACCCCCGGCTGCTAGAATAGGCAGCGGGCTCTTGTTGGT
>Ga0154343_106_pt2 | contig 90189 bp, 91 predicted proteins | sample RifGroA2_FD_115871 | JGI IMG/M metagenome (GOLD analysis project Ga0154343, IMG submission 115871) | Omnitrophica WOR_2 bacterium GWA2_63_20 | reverse complement strand
CATCTTCGGATGGCTCGGCTCGAAATCAACCGGCAGGCGGTGGCGCGTCAAGGCTTCCGAGCAAATCGGGCCCACCGAGGCTACGACGCACTGACGCAGGGCCTCGCGCAGCGATGGCTCACGCCCCATCTGCACAGCGATCTGCATCAGGTGATCGACCTGCGTCGCCGAGGTGAAGAGCAACACGTCGGCCTGCCCGTCGCTGATGGCGGACACCGCCTGCCGGAGAGGCCCGAGGTCCTCCGGAAGGGCCCAGCGATAGACCGGCACGCGCAGCACCTCCGCCCCCCTGGCGCGCAACCCATCCAGCAACTCCTTGTTCGTCGCCCCATACTCCTGCACCGCGACCCGCTTGCCCTGAACCGGCAGCTGCGTATCCAATGTGGCGAGGAGGTCGCGCCAGGTGTTCGGCTCAGCGACGGCGATGGTCGGTTTCAGCCCGACTTCCCCCAACGCGATGATCGGCTTGGGACCGCGCACCACGCGGGTCACTCGGCCCAACGCCTGGATGATCTGCTCCGTGGAATATCTCGTGGCAAGGGCGGCGATGAGGGTGCGCGTGCCCACACCGGTCAGCAGGATGACGACGTCGAGCGAGCCCGCGAACAACCGCGTGGCGAACGCCAGCGCTTCGTGCTGATCCTCCAGCGGCACCTCCCGCATTGACGGGGCCACGAGAGGCTTCCCGCCGAAGCGCACGATCAGCCGACGCATCTCCTCGGCCCGCCGGCTCTCGAAGGCGACCACCCGCAATCCGCCGAAATCAGTCCCTGTCACCGGCGCGGGTTCGGTCATCCTGACGCCTCCCGCGAGCGCGCGATCTCCACACTAGCCGAATCAATCGAGGGAAGTGCCCGTTTGGTCACGCGAAGTACCAGATGGGTTGTCGAGGAGAGAGCCAGGACACCCGAGGCGATGTCCTCCGCCAGAGTTTCCAGGAGGTTGAACGGACGAGCCGTGGCGTATCGGCTGACCGTTTCCACCACGGCCGAGTAATCGACTGCCTGCCTCACGTCGTCATGGGTGGCGGCCTGTTCGGCATCGATCGCCAACTCCAGATCGATCCAGACCGTTTGCGGCTTCTCGCGTTCCGCTTCGGTCACGCCGATGCGGCACGGCACGGCCAGCCCGGTGATGATCAGCTTGTCAGACATTCATCGATCGTGACATGTGACAGGCGACAGGCGACAGGTTTTCGTTCCACTAGTCACTTGTCGCTTGTCACTTGTCGCTTGTCACGTTCTATTCCTCCATCGTCGAGGTGTCCCCAACCGGCTCACCCAAGTCCCACGCACGTAACACGCGGCGCATGATCTTGCCGGAGCGGGTCTTGGGGATTTTCTCGACGAAGTCGATCTCGCGCGGGGCGGCATGGGCAGCCAAGTTGTTTTTCACAAACTCGGCGATCTCTTTCTTCAGTGGTTCCGAGGGTTGGTGCCCTTTCCGCAACGCCACAAACGCCTTGATGATCTGCCCGCGCACGGCATCGGGCTTCCCGATCACACCGGCCTCGGCCACGGCAGGATGGGCCACCAGCGCGCTCTCTACTTCGAACGGTCCGACGCGCTCACCTGAGGTCTTGATGACGTCATCCGCCCGTCCTTGATACCAGATGTAGCCGTCGTCATCTTTAAACGCGCTGTCCCCGCTGGCGTACCAGCCGGGGATGCGGAAATATTCCTGATACTTTGACGGATTGTTCCAAATCTCCTTCATCATCGAGGGCCAGCCGGGCTTCACCACGAGATGTCCCAGTTGTCCCGGCGGCACCTCTCTGCCCTGATCGTCGACGACCGTGGCGTAGGTGCCGGGAAAGGGTTTGCCGGTACAGCCGATTTTGAAATCGAGGCTTCGGTAGTTGCAGATGAGCTGCATCCCGGTCTCCGTCATCCACCACGTCTCGTGAGGGGCGAGGCCGGTGATTTTCTTGACCCACTTCAGCGCCTCGGGATTAAGCGGCTCCCCGACGCTGCAGATGTGCCGCAGGCTGGACAGATCGTATTGCTTCGGGATCGCCTCGCCCGCCGACATGAGCATCCGGTAGGCCGTCGGCGCGCTGTACCACATCGTCACCCGATACTTCTGGATCGTCTGATACCACCGATCCGGATCGAACCGTCCGCCGAGCACCACGCTGCTCACGCCGAGCGTCCACGGCCCGTAAATCCCATACGACGTGCCGGTTACCCACCCAGGGTCCGCCGTGCACCAAAAACAGTCATCATCGCGCAAATCGAGCGCCCACTTCGCCGTCTGGTAGTGGCCGACCATCGCGTACTGGCGATGCAGCGCCCCTTTGGATTTTCCCGTCGAGCCTGAGGTATAGTGGATGATCAGCCCGTCGTCTTTGGTCAGCCACTCCGGCTCGCATCGGTCAGAGGCGGAGGCCATCTCACGCTCGTAACTGACCTCATCCGACGACAGAGGCCCTTCGTCGCCGACGAGCACGAGGCATTTCAAGGCCGGCAGCGATCGGCGGGGGATACGCGGTTTCAGCGCCGGGGTGGTCACGCAGGCGAGGGCCTCGCTGTTCTCCAGCCGATCCTGAATCGCCTGTTCCATGAACGCCTCGAACAACGGCACCGGGATGGCGCCGATCCGGTTGATGCCAAGAATCGCGATGTACAGCTCAGGGGTGCGAGGGAGGAACGTGCCGATCCGATCGCCCTTCTTGACCCCAAGACGCTTGAGGACGTTCGCAAAGCGGCTCGTGAGACGCGCGAGGTCTTCGAAGGTGTACCGCTCATCGCGGCGCTCGAGGTCGGTGTAATAGAGCGCGACCTTGTCCTTGCGCGAAGAGGCCGCATGACGATCCACGGCTTCATGGACCACGTTGACCTTGCCGGTTGTCACCCAGTCGAATTCCCGCTCGACGTCTTCCCATCGAAACGTGCGGTAGGCGGTCTCGTAGTCTTTCAGGTTCGCATCGAGACCTTTCGGCTTACGCTCCCATTCGACCTGCGCGGCCATTGACGCGGACGACGCAACTGGAGAGCTTGCCATCGGTGATGTCCCTCCGGGCTATTCGACGAAGAGGTAGGTCCTCGGTTGCAGGGGAGCGGGGTTGTTCAGGCGGATCAACCACCAGCCACTCAGGATCAACAGCGCGCCGGCCAGGACGCCGCCGGATGGCCCGGGCATCGCCACCCACAGGGCGGCGGAGGCGATGTTGATGAGCGTCAGCGGCAGAAAAAACTTCCACGCCAACCCCATCAATTGATCGACCCGAAGCCGGGGAAGCGTCCCTCGGAACCACACCAGCACGAACACCAGCCCATAGGTCTTGGCGAGAAACCAGGCCCATGACGGGACCGCTTCGTTCGCCAGGTACGCCACGACCCCGCTTCCCACGCAGGCCACGACACCCAGCACTCGCAGCACCGACGGGATCGTTCGGGCGGTGGCCACCAGGCAGACCGAGCCGAAGAGCACCCACCACAGCGGAATGGCCGGACCCTGCCAGCCTCCGAGAAACAAGGTCACGGTGAAGGCGCTGATCGCAAAGGCCTCCAGGAACTCCGCCATGTACCACAACGCGAACTTCATCCCGCTGTATTCCGTATGAAAGCCGGCGACGATCTCCGATTCCGCCTCCGGCATGTCAAACGGCGTGCGGTTGACCTCCGCCACCCCGCTCAGGAAGAAAATCAGCGCGGCGACGAAGCCCCACGGGGTGAAGACGAACCACCGGGAAGCCTGCGCCTCGACGATCCCCCCCATCGAGAGGGTTCCGGCCACCATGATGACGACGACGACCGACAACACCGACGGCACTTCGTAGGAGATGATCTGCGCGACCCCGCGCATCGCGCCCAGGAGGGAGAACTTATTGCGCGAGGCCCACCCGCCCATGAAGATCGCGTAGGAGCTGATGGATGAGACCGCCAGGAAGTACAGCAGCCCGACGTTGAGATCCGCCGCGATCATGTTGCGGCCGAAGGGGAGCACCGCGAACACCAGGAGTGCCGGCACCACGGCCACGACGGGTGCCAAGCTATGCACCAACCGGTCCGCGCCCTCCGGGACGATGTCCTCCTTGATCAGCATCTTCAACCCGTCGGCCAGCGGCTGCGCCAGGCCATAGAGGCCGACCCGATTGGGTCCGAGGCGATTCTGCATGCGGGCGATGATTTTCCGCTCCAACCAGGTCAGGTACATCATGATGACCGGTGCCGCCGCCGCGATGGCTGCGATCGTCAGCCCCATGGAAACGAAGGGCAGCGCCCCCTCGGGCAGCCACCTGCCGGCAAGCTGCACCACGGAGGATTTGAGGACTACGAACAGTTGGTCCATCAGGGAGACGCCGCGGGCTGCGGTGGCATTGCAGTCTTGGCGGCTTTGGCGGCAAGCCGCTGATCGACGACCGAGGCTTCGGTCGGCTTGATCTGTTGGAAATACTCGTTGCTCTTCAAGAGCTGCTCTTTCGTGTAGACCATCTCGGCGAACCGGTCGAAGCCGGACAACTCGTGGGCGTTGTCCATCTCAATCGCATCGAACGGGCAGACATCGACGCAGATGCGGCACGACATGCAGATGGACACATCGATATCAAACTTGACTGGGAACGTGCGGCCGTGCGCCTTGAGGGGGCGGCCCTGCTCATCCTTCGCCGGCCCGACGATATGGATGCACTGGGGGGGGCATTCCTGCTCGCAGATCTTGCAGGCCACACAGCGCAGGTTATCCGGCGAGGCGTCATACACGAGAAACGGAAACACCCGGTGCCGCTCCGCATGCTGCTGCTTGACCTCCGGATACTCAATGGTAAAGAGCCCCTGGCCCGTCGAGGCCCCCAGGCGCGTCAGCAGCCATCGGCCGGCCGGATAGGTGCCGAGGAACTCCCGCAGCGTCACCCATAGCCCCTTGAGGACCCCGATGCCAATCATCGATCCACCTCGCCCATGACGATGTCGATCGAGCCGAGGATGATGATCACATCGGCCACCTTGTGGCCCAGGCACAGGTCCTCCAGCACCGTCAGGTTGATGAAGCTCGGGGCCCGCACGTGATACCGGTACGGCTGGGGGCTCCCATCGCTGGCGAGGAAGAAGCCCAGCTCGCCCTTCGGCGATTCGATGCGCCCATACGCCTCCGCCCCTTTCGGCGGCCGGAAGGTCCTGGGCGACTTGACCAGCTGCAACCCCTTCGGGCTGATGGACGGCCCCGGCGGGATCTCCTTCAAGGCCTGCTGCAGGATCGCAACACTCTCGCGCATCTCCAGGATGCGAACATAGTAGCGATCATACACGTCGCCGACCGTCCCCAGCGGAATCCTAAACGCGAACCGCGGGTAGATGCCGTACCCGTCCACCTTGCGGATATCGTAATCCACCCCTGAGGCGCGCAGCATCGGTCCGGTGATGCTGGCGTTGATGGCCAGCTCTTTGGACAGCACCCCGACGTGCTGGGCGCGTTGGCGGATGATCTCATTCTGCGTGAGGAGCGCTTCAAATTCGTCCAAGAACCGAGGATACTCGGCGACGATCCGTGAGGCGCGCTCCAGGAATCCTTCCGGCACGTCCTCGCGCACGCCGCCGGGGCGGATGTAGTTGCACATCATCCGAGACCCTGAGGCCATCTCAAACAGATCAAGGATCTTTTCGCGCTCGCGGAAGGCGTAGAGCAGCGGCGTGCCGAACGCCCCCATGTCGTTCAGGAGGAAGCCGATCACCGCGGTGTGGTTCACCAGGCGCGTCAGCTCCGACATGATCACCCGGATGTACTGGGCGCGCTCCGGCACCTCGATGCCGCCGGCGAGCTGCTCGATGGCCAGTGCCAAGCCCAGGTTGTTGGTCATCGCGCAAAAGTAATCCAGCCGATCGGTGAAGGGGAACGAAGCGATGTAGGTCATCCCCTCGCCGAGCTGCTCGTGGTTGCGATGGAGGTAGCCCATGACCGGCTTGAGCTTGACGATGGTTTCCCCATCGAGCAGCGCCTGCATCCGGAACACGCCGTGGGTCGAAGGATGCTGCGGACCCAAGTTGACCTCAAGGAGTTGGGTATCAAGGAGCGGTTCGGTCATCAATCACTCAGGCACCCAGGCACTCAGGCACGTTCGTCTGGCGCATCTTGATCCTCTGGTACATAGTCCTTGCGCATCGGGTGGCCCTTGAAGCCTTCCCACATCAAGATGCGGCGAAGATCCGGATGGCCCTCAAAGATCACCCCGAAGAGATCGTACACCTCCCGCTCCTGGAACTCCGCGCCGCGCCAGATCGGCGTCACTGAAGCGATCACAGGATTGGCGCGCGGCAGCTTGACGCGCAGGGCGACCGGCCCGTGCTTCTGCCTCATCGAGCAGAGGTGGTAGACGACCTCGAGGGTATCGGGCGGGTAGTCGATGGCTGTCAGGTTGGCGAGATAATCCATCTCATACGCCGGCGTGTCTTTCAGAAAGCGGCACACCCGCGGCACGTCCTTCGCCTCCACCATCAGGACGCTGCCCTCCAGCTGCAGCGTCACACCGGGCAGGCCGCCTTCCACGGCGGATTTGAGTCCCTCGAGTGCAGGCCGCATCAGGTGGAGCCCCACGGGCAAGCCCGTGGCCCCCTCCACGACGCCCCGTGTGGGGCGAACATCCCGCCCACCGGTCCGCTGAAGTACAGCCGACGGGGCCCCCGGCCAAGGCCGGGGCCCGATGGCGGGGTCGACGAGGAAGCTGAAGAGGTTGGGGTGGCCGTGGCGACGACGGGGGGTAGGGTCGGAGGCCGCCAGACGCCGGGGTTGTAGCGAGGGAGCAGGCCGCGGTCTCCGTATGCCGGCACGGCGTATTCGCCCTGCTTCTCGTCCATCGCCGCTTTGAAAGGTCGCGCCTTGATGCGCTCTTGCAACCGCATCAACCCATCCAGCAGCGCCTCGGGTGTCGGGGGGCAGCCGGGGATGTAGACGTCCACCGGAATGTAGCGGTCGATCCCCTTGAGGACGTTGTAGCCTTTGTGGAACGGCCCGCCGGAGGTCGCGCACGCGCCCATCGAAATCACGTATTTCGGCTCGGCCATCTGGTTGTACAGCCGCACCACCTGGGGAGCCATCTTCTTGGTCACGGTCCCCGCGACGATCATCAGATCCGCCTGGCGGGGCGAGGCGCGAAAGATCTCCGAGCCGAACCGCGCGATGTCATAGCGCGAGGCGGCCGTGGCGATCATCTCGATGGCGCAGCAGGCCAGCCCGAATTGGAGCGGCCAGATCGAGTTGGACCGCCCCCAGTTGACGAGCTGATCCCACGTCGTCACGTAGACGCCTTGCTTCCGGAGCTCGCTCTTGAGACCTTCGTCCACCATCATGTTTCAGTGACCAGTGATTAGTGACCAGTGACTAGTGAAAAACGAAACGTGTTCCTAGCTTTCCACTGGTCACTAGTCACCAGTCACTAGTCACTCGCTTCACTCCCATTCCAAGACGCCTTTCCGCCAGGCGTAGGCCAATCCCACGGCGAGGATCATGAGGAAGAGGGCCATTTCGACAAAGGCCACCCACCCGAGGGACCGCCAGACGAGCGCCCAGGGATACAGGAAGGCAATCTCCACATCGAAGATCACAAACAACAGGGCGTAGAGATAATACTGCACGCGAAACTGCACCCAGGCCTCCCCGGATGAGGGCAACCCGCATTCATAGGCCGACGTTTTTGAGGCGCCGGGCTTCCGGGGTGCGAGCACGCGGGCCAACAGCAGCGGCAACACCGCCATCCCGATGGCGGCGGCGGTTAACGCCCCGATCAAGAGGTACTGCTGCGCATAGTCAGGAGGCATCGATGTCCGGGGAGGCAATCCGTGCAATCAACTTGCAAATCTGTGGAATCCGTTTGATCTTATGGTACACTCACGCCATGCGGAAGGCAAGGTTGTTTGGAGCCCGTCTGTGGTCCGCAGCGACGTGGATCGTCATCGTGGGTCTGACGGTCTTCTTTTCAACGCTCATCGCGGCAGCCCGCGTGCTGTGCTGGTGGATCGACCCGAAGCGCACGATCCCGCATGGGCTCGCCTCGCTCTGGGGTCAGTCGATTTTCTGGAGCCAGCCCGGTTGGCGCGTCCAGGTCATCGGGCGGCAGCATCTGAAGGCGAACCACACCTACATCTTCGTCGCCAACCACCAAAGCGCCTTCGACATCATGGCGCTCTATTTCCTGAGGCGGCAGTTCAAATGGATCGCCAAAGAGGAGCTGTTCAGGCTGCCGTTCGCGGGATGGTCCATGCGCCTCGCCGGCTACATCTCGCTCGGGCGAGGACGCGTCCGCAGCATCCACGCCACGTATGAGCGGGCGAGGGCCTGGCTGGCCGAGGACATCTCCGTGTTCTTTTTTCCTGAAGGGACGCGCAGTACGACCGGCAAGCTCGGGGCCTTCCAGCGCGGGGCCTTTCAAGTGGCGGTTGACACCGGGGTGTCGGTGGTTCCCATCGCGGTGCAGGGCACGCGGGAGCTCCTGCCCCGCCACAGCCTGGTCCTGCGACGGCGCGGACGCATCCGCATCGTTGTGCATCCCCCGATCGATCCTGTGGCTCGCCAGATGACGGCTGTTGACTTGCGAGACGAAGCCCGCCGCCTCATCGCTGGGACCCTTGAGCCATCTTGACGGCCTGCTCGACGGCGTTCAACAGTCGAGCCAAGTCCCCCTCCGGCTGCGACCCGAGATGCAGATGGAGCACGCGACGGCGGCGATCCGTGAGGGCTTGGACGTCGCCGACGGCCTGGGCGTGTTTGAGTGCCCCAAAGGTATACGGCTGACCGGGGATCGGCAGATCGTCCGGCTCGTCGCACGTCAAACATACGAGCACCCCTTGATCCGGCCCGCCCTTATACAACTGGCCGAGTGAGTGAAGGTATCGCGGGCCATGGCTCACGATCGTCGCCGCTCCCGTCCCCGCAGCCAAACGCTCGCGCAGCGCAATCACTTGCCGCTCCAGCGACGCGCTGCGGGGCAGAAACGAGAGGATGGCGAGATAATCCTTGGGGCTGACCTGCTGGAACATATCGCACAGCAACTCAGGGAGGGTGGCGCCTTTGAACCGTGCGCGGTCCCCAACGACCGTGATCGTGCCGTCGGTGAGCAGCGGGGGCTCCTGAGACGGCAACGTCTGGCCGCGGGCATACTGCTGCAAGAGCGCCTTCGTGCGATCCTTGCTCTCCTGGACGTCCGGCTCATCAAAGGGGTTGAGGCGCATCATGGCCCCCGCCAGCACGGTGGCGATGAACCACCGCATCGTTTCGCCGCCCAGGTCATAGGCGTCGTCCCAGCGGAGCTGCATGACGGGGTGGCCGGCTTGCGCGAGGGCCCGGAGTGGCTCATCAAGCGCACGGTCAGGTCGGTCGAGACGCTGCACCTCAATGAAGAGCCGATCCGCCCCATAGGCCTCCGGGGGACGCAGCGGTTCGCCGCAGATCGGGATCAGCCCTTTGCCGATTTTGCCGGTGCTCTCCGCGACCAGCTGTTCAATCCACGCTCCCAGCGCCGCCACGTGCGGCGGACACACCAACGTTACTTTGTCCCTGCCGGAGGCGGCTCCTTCACCAAGCGCGAGCCCCAGCTGCACGGCACTCTTCTCAGCCAGGGGCCGGTCGTCCTGGGAATTTTCCAGCATCGCGCGCGCGCGCGACAACAGACGACGGAGATCCACCCCGAGGAGTGCGGCAGGCACCAGTCCGAAAGAGGTCAGCGCGGAAAATCGTCCACCGACCTCCGCGCCGGTGGCGGGACCGTGGGCAAACACCCGTCGAAACCCCATGCGGAGGGCCTGAGCCTCCAACGGGCTTCCCGCATCCGTAATCGCTACGCACTGCTCGCCCGCCGACGCCCCGCGGATCTGGCGAAGCTGTTCATAGAAGTACTGGCATAAGGCGTTGGGCTCGATCGTCGTGCCGGATTTGCTTGAGACAATCACCAAGGTGCGCTCCAGGGGAAGGCGTTGGCGAGCCTGCGCAATCGCGGTGGGATCCGTGGTGTCCAGGATGTGGAGATCCAGCCACCCCGGCGCTGCCCCAAAGATGTTTCGGCACACCTCCGGAAAGAGACTGCTGCCGCCCATGCCCAGCAACACGGCATGGGTGAAGCCGGCCTGCTTGACCTGCTTGGCAAATGCCGTGAGATCCTCGGCGGCAGACTCCATGACGGGAAGAATCGAGAGCCATCCGAGCCGCCCCTGAATGGCCTTGGCTTCCGCCGGGGTCGAAGCCCACAGCCCGGCGTCGCGCGCCCAGAGACGCTGCAGCCACGCAGATCCGCCGAGCCGCTGCCATGCCGCATCGAGACGCGAGACCCAGGCGGGCGGAAGGATGGTCAACGTCGTGAGGGATTCAGGCATGACTGCAACCCGCTATCCGCAAACTACGGGGTCTCGTCTGGCAACGTCCCGGCAAGTTGAGGGCGGGATTTCGGTTCAGGGCTTTCGACGGCCGTGATGGAGGGTGCCCGGCCGAGCGCTAGATCGTCATAGTAGGCGAGGGCGTCGGTGTGCGTGCTGTCGGTATCCGTCATCAGGCCCAGGGCCACCAACGTCGGGGGGTCAGCGCCGAAACAGCGCCGGTAATCGTCGAGGAGGTTCCGCTCGACCGTCCGCCACGTCGCGGGATGATCACGACCGCTCTCCACCACCAGAATCTTGGAGTGTTTGGAGTACGGGCTCTCCAGCATCGTCCCCACCGGCAAGGTGGCGGACCACACATAGTCGATGTTCCGCTTCTGCCAGGGCAGGCCGGGGGTATCGAAATACGCGTAGACCCGCGCCGAGGCATCCGAGCCTTCCTTGCGACGCAGATCCTCTCCCTCCACAAACCGATCGATCCGCCACCGCCAGGTCAACCACGGATGGGTCCGAGGATCCACGCGGAGCGAGGTGACGAGGATCGACGCCCCGGACTGGCTGGAGGCTTGGAGGCTGCCAGCCCCGTCAAGCGGCTCGATCTGATAGCGGGTCGCTCCCTTGATGGCCACCTCGCGCCACCGCACGGGATCGAGGCGGTCAAACGGCTCCTGGAAGATCGTCGCCGGGTCAGGTGCCGATTGAGAGAAGAGCGGGTGAAGGAGTTGTGAGAGTCGGGGAAGGGACAGCCCTGACGGGTCTATCGCGCTTGTGGGGGAGGGCGATGTCTGCGAGTGTCTCGCGCACCCGAGCGCGAGCGCGCCGCCGACGAGCGCGCTGATGACCACGGATCGCCACGCGGATATCCGCTGACGCTTCACTTCAACATCCCTCTTGATCCGCGCGAATCACGCGTATTGATCAGCGGGAATCCGCGTTTATTTCAGGGGCTCCGCGGCGACCAATTCCCCGCTCTCGGCTGAGAGGTCTTGATAGGGTGCGAGCTGCGCCCACGTCTTCTTGCCGACGATCCCATCCACCGAGAGCCCATGGACGCGTTGGAATTGCCGGATCGCCTCGCGCGTCAGGGGTCCCATCTTGCCGTCAACCTGACCTTGATAGAAGCCGGCGTTCTTGAGGGCCTGTTGGATTTCTTTGGCGGACGGCTTGATCGACGAGGGAGCGGCGGGCTTCGGTTGAGACGCCGCGCTCAGGTCCACCGGCGCAATCGCGGGAAGCCCTGGTTGCCGGGTCACCTCACGCACACTCGCCTGCTCAAGCTGGGTGACTCGCTGATCGAGCAGGTCGACCGTCGCTTGCAACCGATTGACCGTTTGCGCGGTACGCGTTCCGGCGCAGCCGCTGATCCCCATCGCGATCAGGGACATGCCAATTACCACACCTCGTTGCATCGTTCCTCCCTCCACACGGTTGGTAGTAGTGTATCAAAGCCGATCCGGCCTGTCGAGACCTTGCGGGGACGATTCGCCACGCGGTTCCAGTTGAAACGTCGTATGGGTGATCCCGAAGCGTTCCTGCAACATCCGGTTGGCCGCCGCGAGGATGTCCGGGCTTCGGGATAACCGGTCAACGACCAGATGCCCGCTCATCGCCTCGAGCCCCGTCGTGATCGTCCACAGGTGGACATCGTGGACCTCCAAGACCCCGTCGACGGCGCGCATCGCCTCGACGAGCTGGAGGGTATCCAGATGGCTCGGCGCCCCTTCGAGCAGGATGTGCACCGCCCGCTTGACCAGCAGCCAGGCGTTGAGGGCGATCAGGACGGCGATGAAGAGACTCGCCGCGGGATCCGCCAGACGCCACCCTTTGAAGCGAACCAGCAACCCGGCCGCGATGACGCTGCAGGACCCCAGGGCGTCGCTGAGGACATGCACCCAGGCGCTTTGCACATTGAGGCTCCGTTGTCTGGCATGGAACAAAATCCGGCCGCTGACCACATTGGCCAGCAAGCCGAGCGACGCCGCCGCGAGCATCGGACCGGTCAAGATATCCGGCGGATGGTGGAGGCGATGCGCCGCGCGCGCGCCAATCCAGACCACCAACAGACACAGCGCGATCCCATTGACAAATGCCGCAAGGATCTCGGTCCGGTAATACCCGTAGGTCTTGTCGGGTGTGGCGGGCCGGGTGGCCATCCACGCCGCAAACAGGCTCAAGGCCAGGGCCGCGGCATCCGTCACCATGTGCCCCGCGTCAGCCAGCAAGGCGAGGCTCCCGCTGATCAGCCCGGCGATGATCTCCACGACCATCATGCCGATCGTGATCGTCATGGCCAGCGCCAGCTCGCGGAAACCGCTTTGGCCTTCCCGTTGATGCGGATGGATGCTCATCAGTGACGAGTAACTGGTGACCAGTGACTGGTGGCACACTTGATCATCATGATCTATCGTTCAGGGATCCCGGTGATCTGCGCGAGGCGGTCGAGGAACCGTTGAGGTGGAAGAAAGCCTTGGATGCGCAGCTCAGGATGCTCGCGCCCGGAGGCGTCGAAGAGGAGAATCGTCGGCACGCCGAAGACGTCGTACTGGTCGAGGAGAGCTTGGGCTTCTCGGGAGATCCCGCCGGTGGCATCCACGCGGAGGGTCACGAAGGAGGACAAGCGCGCGGCGACGTCCGGATGACGGAACGTCACGTGATCCATTTCCACGCACGGCAGGCACCAATCCGCATAGATGTCGACGAGGACGGGCTGGTTGGCTTGGAACGCCTGCTGCAACTTCGCGTAGCTGTACGGCTGCCAAGCGACTGTGGAGTGCTCCATCCCTCCGTCCGAGCGTCCCTGACGAACCGCGATGGCAATCAGGTACACACTGAACGCCAGCAGGATCGTCCCCAGAACCCGTTTGCTCCAGACCAGCCATTTCCCCGCTTTGGGCAGCCGCGCCAGGCGATGCGCCAAGACCCCGAGGACGATATACGGGAGGCCCATGCCAAGACCCGTCATCAACAAGAGGCTAAAACCCAGCCACGGGTTGGCCAATTGGCTGACGACCAGCAGCAAGGAGAGGAGGAACGGCCCGATGCAGGGTGCCGCGATGAGCCCGACCGTCAGTCCCATGATGAAGGCGCCGAGCGGACCGGCAGTCGCTCGTCCAAACCGCTGCGTAAGCCACGAGGGTGGCTGCAGCTCGTAGAGCCCGAACATGCTGAGTGAGAGCGCGACAATCAGGGCGGCCACCCCCATGAGCACGGCGGGATGCTGCAACCACGATCCGAACAGCGCACCGGTTTGGGCGGCCAGCGTGCCCAGCCCCGCGTACATGAGGGATATCCCCGCGACATAGGCCACACCCAACCAGACGACATAGCCGATCCGCCCCTGACCCTGCCCGCTGAAAAATGCGATCGTCACCGGCACCATCGGGTAGACGCAGGGGGTCAAGTTCAAGGCCAACCCGGTCCCGAACGCGGCCGCAAACCACACCCACGTCACCTGCTCACCCAAGAACGCATCCATCAGGATTTCAACTCCAAGACGCAATCACTCATGATACTACAAGATGCCGTATTGACGAAACCACGCCACGGCGCGTCGAATCGCTTCCTCAATCGGCGTCTGCGGCAGACCCAACTCGCGGACGGCCTTCGTGCCATCCAGGCATTGCCCGCCGTGGCTCGTGTGGACCGCGTGACGCGGGAGGAACGGCTCGGTCCTTGTGGCGGCGGCGGCCAGCTCGCTCACGGCCGCAATCGCCAGGGCGGCGGGGCGAGGCAATCGCCACCGCGGGGCCGCGACACCGGCGATCCGCGCCACAAGATCCGCGAACTCCTTCACGCTGAGGTTGCGGCCGGTCAGGAGATACCGCTCCCCCACCCGGCCTTGTTGCGCGGCGCGCACATGGCCCACCCCGACGTCGCCCGTGTAGACGGCGTTGAAGTGATGCTCCAGATAGACCGGCAGGCGATACTTGGCAAAAGCCAGCACCGCCCGGCCGGAAAACCGATGCGCGTCATACTCCCCGATGCACAGGCTCGGATTGACCACGATGACCGGCGCGCCCGCCTGGGCCCATCGCAGTGCTTCTTGTTCCATCGCGATCTTCACGGTCGCATACAGCGAGCGCCATTCCGTCAGCGGCCATCGCTCTGCATCCGATTCGTTCGCCAGTCGTCCCGGGACTTGACGGATCGTCGCAGCGCTGCTGGTGAACACGACTCGTAACGCGCGTGCCGCCTGCGCCTGCCGCATCACCCCTCGCACGGCGTCAACCCCTCGCGCCACCGCCTGCGCCCGTCGCGCGTGCCGGCGCGGGTAGTAGCCCGCCGCGTAGAAGACCCACTCGCAGCCCTCCATCGCCGCGCGCAAGCCCTCGGCTGCCTCCACATCGACCTGGATTCGCTCGACGGGCAGGCCGTCCAACACGGAAAGATACCGGGGGGTATGAGAGGCGGCGCGCACCGAGCAGCCTTCCGCGAGCAAGGCCCGCACGACGTGTGCGCCGATGTGGCCTGTCGCGCCTAAGACCAGCGCGCGCGGTAACGCATTCCCTTGGCCACTGGGCCACTGGGCCACTTGGTCACTCAGCCGTTGTGCTCAGGGAGGCGATTCGTGCGGCAGACCTCGGCGAAGCGCCGGGCGCTGTCACGCACCCGACGCGCTTGGGTCACGTAGTCGACCTCGACCAGCCCGAAGCGCGGGATGTAGCCTTTCGCCCATTCGAAGTTGTCGATCAGCGACCAGTAGAGATAGCCGATCACGGGCACCCCGTCTTGGATCGCGCGCGCGACCCACCGCAGGTGATTGAGGATGAAGCGCTCCCGCTGGCGGTCATCCGTCGTGCAGATGCCATTCTCCGTGATCAGCACGGGCAACCGGTACGGGAGGGCCCATCGCAAGATCTGACGGATCCCAGGAGGGTACACGTCCCACTCAAGGAAATTCCGCTCGGTGACCTCCGGGTGATGCTGGGTGCTGCACCGGTGGCCCCACCACGGCGAGCCGCGCCAGGCGGATCGCAGGAACACGCGCCCGTAGTAGTTCATGCCGATGAAATCCATGGTGGGGCGTCCATCGTGGACGCGCATGGTCCGGCGGCCCGGGAAGCGCCATCGCCCGCTCATCACGGCCTCCAAAAATCCCTGGTTGTAGGTGCGCTCGGCGAGGGTGGCGGCGAACCGATCAAGCGGATGCCACCGCCGACAGGGTGGAAACGGCTGCGCGTGGTTGGCCAAACTGACGCGCGCCGTCCATCCCTGGGCAGACGCCACGGCGTGGACGGCGTGGTAGCCGGCGGCGTGCGCGCGCAGCTCATGCTCGATCACCCGCAGGAATGCCGGCAGGCTCTGCTCGCCGGGCGGCCCCACCCCGTCGAGGTAGTGCATGACCGCATACACCATCGGCTCATTGATCGTCAGCCAGTAGCTGACCTGATCGCCGAGTGACTCGACCACCCGCTGGGCGAACCGCGCGAAGCAATCCACCACCTTCGGATTCGCCCAGCCGCCTTGTTTGGTCAGCCAGAGCGGATTGGTGTAATGGTGCAGGCTGACGATCGGCTCCAACCCGCGCTGGCGCAGCGCGGTGACAACCTCTCGGTAGTGGGCGATGGCCTCGTCGCTGAAGCGCCCTTCCTCCGGCTCGATGCGGCTCCATTCAACCGACAAGCGATGGGCGTTGTGGGAGAGGGACTGGGCCACATCGAAGTCGTCTCGGAATCTTTGGTACTGATCGCACGCCAGGCCTGAGGGTTCGGCGACCTTGCCGGCCTGTTCCCACGCCCACCAATCGCTGTTGGTATTATTTCCTTCAACCTGATGAGCCGAAGTGGCTGAGCCCCAGAGGAAGCCCGTGGGAAACGTGAACTCAGCCATGCGTTAGCAATCGGCAATCGGCAATCGGCAATCGGCAAGCACGACACTGAGCTGACTGCTGATTGCTGACTGCTGACTGCACGTCATGTGCTGCTGAGTGTGCGCACGATCTGCTTGGCGAGCGCGGGGTGGGCGACGAGTGTCTCCGGACCGGTGAAACAGGGGCGGCCTGAGCAATCGACCATCACGCGCCCCGTGGCTCGCGCAAGCGCCGCAATGGGAACCATATCCCAGACCTTCACGCCGTACTCAAGCACGGCATCGGCTCGACCTCGCAACACCCACAGATGGCCGTAGGCATCCCCATAGGCGCGTTCCAAGAAACAGCGGCTCACCACCCGCTCCATCCCTCGTCGATACGGCGTCTTCAGCCACCATTTGATGCCGCCGTGCAGGATGACGGCGTCATCGAGTGGCGGCGGCCGCTGGACCTTCGGCAGGCGCCGACGGCTGCGGCCGCATTGTTCATAGGCCGGTGCGCGAGAGCCGACGCCCACCGTCACGCCGAGCGCTGGAAAATCGCACACCCCCATGACGGGTCGACCGTGCTCGACATACCCCACCAAGATCGACCACGTCGGCAGCCCACGGGAAAACGCCCTCGTCCCATCAATGGGATCGATCGTCCAGTAACTGCTGCGAGCGAGCGTGAGACCGGGCGATCGACCAAACTCTTCCCCGACGATGGCCTCAGCTGGAAACGCTCGCTGCAGGGCTCGGCGGAGGAATTCCTCAACGCGGCGGTCGGCGACCGTCACGGGGGAACGATCCGGCTTGCGTTCGACCCTCAGGCGGGTGCGGAAATAACGCAAGGCGATGCGTTGCGCTTCGATCAGTTTCGCCTCGGCCCATTGTAAACGCTCGTCACGAATGCGCATCACAATCCTACTTTCGCACACAGCAGACAGCAAACAGCACACAGATGGGGACCCTCAAGAAGAACCCTGTGTGCTGCGTGCTAAGTGCTGTGTGCTTACTCACGGCGTTGTTGTGTCCGGATGAGGTTGAGGGCTGAGCCGGCGCGGAACCAGCGAATCTGCTCATCGGTCAGGGAATGGTTGAGCTGGATCGTCATGGTGGAGCCGTCTGCGCGATGGAGGATCGCGGTCACCGGCTCACCCGGTGCGAGCGCCTTCAGCCCGGTCAGGCTGACGCGGACATTCGCGTCGATCGCGTCATAATCCGACGGCGCGGTCAAGGTCAACGGCAGGATGCCCTGCTTCTTCAGGTTGGTCTCATGCAGCCGGGCGAAGCTCTTGGCGATCACCGCCTTGCACTTCAGATGCCGGGGTGACATGGCCGCGTGCTCGCGGCTGGAGCCCTCCCCGTAGTTCTCATCGCCGACGGCAACCCACCCCAAGCCCTCCGCCTTGTAGTGGCGCGCCGCCTCTGGGATCGGCTTCTCGTTTCCATCGAGCTGATCGATCGCCATGCCGGTGTGTTTCGTGAAGACGTTTTCCGCGGCGGTGAACATGTTGTCGCTGATCCGATCCAGATGACCGCGGAACCGCAGCCACTTCCCCGCCGGGGAGATGTGGTCGGTGGTGCACTGCCCCCGGACTTTGATCAACACCGGCAGGCGCTCGAAGTCACGCCCGTTCCATGGCCGAAACGGCTCCAATACGTGCAGCCGCTCGCTACCCGGCGGCACCAGCACGCTGATCGTCCGGCGCTCCGCCTGCGGCAGGGGCGGCAAGCAGCCCGCCATGCCGCGCGCAAAGCCGTTGGACGGCAGCTCCGGCGCCTCCGGAGGGCTCAGCTTCACGCGGCGTCCATCGGGCGTGTCCACCGAGTCGGTCAGTGGATTGAACCGCAGGTCCGCCGCCAGCGCCATCGCGGTCACAAGTTCTGGGCTGCCCATGAACGCCAGCGTCTCGGCGGTGCCGTCGTTGCGGCGCGGGAAGTTGCGGTTGAACGACGTGAGGATCGAGTTCACTTCGCCGGGCGCGATGTCATCGCGCCTCCACTGGCCGATGCACGGCCCGCAGGCATTCGCTAATACCGTGCCGCCGATCGCCTCCAGCGCTTCGAGCTGCCCGTCGCGCCGGATCGTCTCGTAGATCTGATCCGACCCCGGCGTGATCAGGAAGTAGCATTTCGCCTTGAGGCCGGCCTGCCGGGCCTGCCGGGCCACCGAGGCGGCGCGGCCGATATCTTCGTAGGAGGAGTTGGTGCAACTGCCGATCAGCGCAACGTTGATCTGGGGCGGCCAGCCGCCGCGCTCCACGTCCTTCGCCAATTGCGAAATCGGCCTCGCGACGTCGGGCGAACGAGGCCCGACGATGTGCGGCTCAAGCCAAGAAAGGTCGATCTCAATGACCTCGTCGTAGAACCGCCGGGGGTCCTCCTGGACCTGCGGATCCGCTCCCAGGTCCTCGGCGTGTCGCTGCGCCAGATCCGCCACGCCGGCGCGGCCGGTGGCGCGCAGATACGTGCTCATCCGCTCATCGAACGGAAACACCGAGGTGGTCGCACCCAGCTCCGCGCCCATGTTCGTGATCGTCGCCTTGCCCGTGCAACTGATGGAGCGCGTGCCGGCCCCGAAATACTCGAGGATCTTGTTCGTACCGCCTTTCGTCGTCAGGAGGCCGCAGACCTTCAGGATGACGTCTTTCGGCGAGGTCCAGCCGCTTAAGCGTCCGGTCAGCCGCACGCCGATGAGCTTCGGGCATTTGACTTCCCATGGCAGCCCGGCCATCACGTCGGCCGCTTCCGATCCCCCCACGCCAATCGCCAGCATCCCCAGGCCGCCGGCATTGGGGGTGTGCGAGTCCGTCCCGATGATCAGCCCGCCGGGAAACGCGTACTGTTCCAGGAACACTTGATGAATGATGCCCGCCCCCGGCTGCCAGAAGCCCATCCCGTAGCGCTGGGACGCGGAGCGGAGGAAGTCATACACCTCGCGGTTGGCGTCCAGCGCCGCCTGCATGTCGCCGGAGGCTCCGACGCGCGCCTGGATGAGGTGATCGCAGTGGACCGTCGTCGGCACCGCCACGGCGTCTCGGCCGGCGAGCATGAACTGGAGGATCGCCATCTGGGCGGTGGCATCCTGCATGATCACCCGATCGGGCTTCAGCGTCAGGTAGCTGGTGCCGCGGGCGAAGGCCTGTGTCTCGGCATCCGCCGCGTGCGCGCCGAGAATCTTCTCGGCCAGCGTCAGCGGGCGGCCCAACCGCTTGCGCAGCGCCGCGTGCCGCTGGGCCAGGCCGGCGTACAACGCCTTCAGAGGCTCGTGTTCGCCGTTCGACATGACCGTTCATTATATACTATGCCTCTCCGCCGACAAACATGTCCTTGACAACCACCTCACCGTCCTGATATAGTTACAGTGTCTATGCGCCCTTCTGAACGTCGGGAAGGCGTTGATCCAGAAGTAGTTGGTTGGGGAAACCGCAGGGCGATCTGTTCGGTCGTCCAGCGGTTTTTTCATTTGAGGCCGTCACTTACGGAGCGACAGCGTCCGCCACAAGACTTGGCGGATCCGCCGAGTGGTTTGGCGGAAACGTAAGTTGTGTGACCGAAAATGAAGGGGGGTGTACGGAGCATGGCGAAGGGTACCGTGAAGTGGTTCAGCGACCAGAAGGGGTATGGGTTCATCACCCCGGAGGACGGGTCGAAGGACGTGTTCGTCCATCACAGCGCCATCAAAGCTGACGGCTTTCGCAGCCTTCAGGAAGGCCAACAGGTGGAGTTCGAGGTCACCCAAGGACCGAAAGGTCCTCAGGCTGCCAACGTGACGAAGGCCGCCTAGCGTTGGGCTCGCCGGAAGCGGCCCTGCGCTCTTGCGAGCGCGGGGCCGTTTTCTTTTTCCGGCGATGCGATATAGTAGTGGCATGCGACGCCATGTCTGGATCAGTGGATTCGTGATCCTCTGGATCGCCGTCTTCCATTACGAGACCCTCCGCCTGAACTACCTCAGCCCCCTCATCGGGCGGGAGCTGCCGAAGCTGAAATTTCTGTACCCGCCGGCTGGCTGGATCATGTTCTTCAACGTGGACCGCTCCTACGGGTTCACGGAGGTCTACGGCCTCAAGCACGGCCAGCCGTCTCTGATCGATCCCCACGAGATTTTTGAAACCCGCTTTGTCTGGTACGACAACATTCACCGTAACGTCCTCATCAGCGTGCTCTCTTTGCACGACGCGCCGCGATTCTGCCGATACCTGCGGCGAAAGTTTCCTCAGTATGACGGTTTCACGGTGGTCTACGCGGCGCATCCGGACCTTGCGAATCGTCCGGACGAGATTCAACGGCAGGTCATGTACCGATGTCCGTGAGAGCGTGGTGGCACAAGGCGTTCTTGGTCGAGAGACCGTCGCTCAGCCTGGGGTTGTTCCGGATCGCGGTGGCGATCACGGTCGGGGCTCATCTGTTCCCCGGGTTCTTTCAGATGGAGGACAATTACCTCGCCACCGCCTTCAAGGAGAAGAACGGCTCGTTCTTCCCGCTCTGGGCCCTGCAGCTCATCGAGCAAAGTCCCGACTGGCTGGTGTGGACGTTCGTCGGGCTCTTCGGCGGCTCCTGGGCCTGCGTGCTGATCGGCCTCAATACCCAGGCAAGCTGCCTCCTCATGGGAGTGTCCTGTTACTACTTTTACGCGCTCAATTCCCTCCACATCGGCACGCTGTCATTTGACATTTTGCTGGTCACACTCTCGCTGATGTACGTCACGAGCTACCCCGGCGACTTCCTCTCGGTCGACAGCTTCCTGCGCGGCGACCGAGCCGGCGCCCATGCGTACAAACGCCTCCGGCCGTTTTTCGTGCAGCGGCTGTTGCAATTGCAGATCGCCTGGACCTTTCTCTACACCGGCTTGAGCAAGATCACCGCCGGAGGCAACTGGCTCACCGACAACCCATACTACTATCTTCTGCGCTACCCGCCGCAGGGTGTGGTGCGACAGTTCCCCTTCCGCGCATGGCTGGCGGGGCAGCCTGAGGTGTGCCAGTGGATTGAGCTGGTGGTCATCACGGGGGAATTCGCCCTGCCGTTCCTGCTCTTCATCCGGCGCACGCGCCCCTTCGCGCTGCTGTGGGGTGTCAGCTTTCACGTGCTGCTGCTGGTGACCCTCCATGTGCCGACGATCTTCTTCTTCCTCTTTCCCCCGCAGCTGCTGCTGTTCGTCGAGCCGGAAACCCTCGTGCGGTGGATTGAACGGCGGAGAACCCGTCATGCGCAGCGCGGGCGGATCCGCCTGCTCTACGACGGACGATGCGGATTTTGCCTGGCGAGTGTTGCGCGGCTGTTCGCGCTTGACCTGTTCGGTCGGCTGGAGCCGATTGACTTTCACGGGGTCGCGGATCTACGCGCCATCCACCCGTCGCTGACTCGGGAGGGCTGCCAGAGTCGCATGCAACTGGTGGAGCCGTACGGGAGGATCGCGGAGGGGTTTGACGCGTTTCGCCGGATCAGCGTCCGGCTCGTGCTGCTGTGGTGGCTTGTGCCGCTGCTGTACCTCCCCGGCGCACGCTGGGTCGGCGTACGAGCCTACGATTGGGTGGCGGCGCGCCGCTTCCTCTTCCACCGCAACACCGCCTGCCAGACGAATCAGTGTTCTTCAAACACCTGATCCTGGAAGGTGAACAGCTGCGCGGATTGCCAGGCATCCGGCTGGAGCCCGGCCTTCTGGTGGGCCAGCTCGCGTAAGAATTCCAGCCTCGTCCAGCCGCTCTCTGTCCAGACCTGCGGCAGGAACACCCCGCTGCGGCCGTCCTTCCGCAGCACCACCCCGTCACGCCCGGCGACGATGTCTTGGAAGCTGACCGGTGCCGGCGGGCTCAGGACGGAGACTTCGACGGTGATGTCGTCCAGCTCCTCCGCAGTCACAGGCAGGAAGCGCGTATCCGCCAGCGCCGCTTCGACCGAGACGGTCGGCAGCAGCGAGGCCATCGGCTCGTCTGTCTCGATGCGGCCGATGCAGCCGCGCAACTCCCCGTGCTTGCGCAGCGTCACGAACATGCCGCGCGCTTGCTGCAGCTCAGGAAACACGTCCAGCGCAACGGCCTCGGTCGAGGGGGTGGGTTGAAGTTTCGCGGTGATGACCTGCCGGGCCGCGCGCACCAGCGCCATCCCCGCGTCGCGGGACACCGTCTCCACCGACGCGGACGTCTTCGGCGGATACATCCCGATGGCGGCATACCCCACGACCCCGCGACTCGCCTCACCCGTCGTATCGCCCGAATTCGCGTAGAGGAGCAACCGACGCTCCAGATAGCCGAACCGTTGGGCGAGCAGCAACCCGGCGACCACCGGCCCCCGACCGCACGCCTCCAGGTGGCCCTGGGAGAAGAGCCGATCAACCGCCCCCGCGGTTTCGCGCAGGATGAGGTTGACGGTCTGGTCATCGAGCCGTTTCGCCTCGTCGTACGGATGGTAGTGGGAGAGGTCGGTGCTGAACACGAACAGATACTCGCCGTGCTGCGCCAACTGCGCCAGGGCCGCGGCCAGTTCCTGGGCGTCTGAGAAATCATGGCGGCCCATCAGCATCGGGACCACCCGGAACTCGCCTAAGGCAACCTGCAAGAACGGCAGCATCACCTCCATCGAGTGCTCGTCGGCCTCATGCGCCTCCTCGACGTGCGTGATGCCGGGTTGCGCCTGCAGGAACTCCACGGCCTCCGTGTCGACGGGGATGGGACCCAGCGGCGTGTGGTAGGCGTCGCGGGTCTCGACGGAGGTACCCTCGAAGTTCAAGCGGTGTGTGAAGCCCACGACGACGACTCCATCATAGGCACGCCCCTGGACCTCGTGGAAGGCGCGGGAGGCCACTGACCCCGCATAGGGGTAGCCGGCGTGGGGGCTGATGAGTATGCGGGGCTTGTCGGGCGATGCCGGTGCGCCGTCGTGGCCCGCGAGGAGCTGCTCAATCGTCGCGCGCAAGACGGCAGGGTCATCGGGATAGAACGCCCCGGCCACGCGGGCGCTTCGCGGCTCCGCCGTGACCTCAAGGACAGGGACAAGCGACAAGGTACAAGCGACAAGGCAACACCACAACAGAGGAAGCTGCCCTCGAGTAGGCCTGTTCGACTTGTTACCTGTCGCTTGTCGCTTGTCGCTCTGTCTCATCGGCGTAAGCCCAGCACGCGGAATGGATGTTGCGGCGAGAGCGACACCGTCACCCGATCCCCGAATCGCAGTCGGTGTTTGAGATGCGGCCCGTCGAGAAAGACCGCACCCTCCCGCATCAACCAGACCAACTCAAGACACCGTGGGGGCGAAAGCTGCCCGCCTGTCAGGCGACAACGGGTCAAGCGCCCCTGGTACAGCTCGCGAGGCCGGTACTGAAACCGCTTGGCCCCCCAGGGCAGGCGCCTTCCTCCCGCCGCGGCCATCGCGCTGCTGGAGCCCGCGGCGGTGGCCACCCACAATCCTGAACTCTTGTGATCTTCACACCGGGCGCCGAGCCGCAGGCGATAGCGGCTCATCGTGGCGGGATCCTCATGGGCGATCAGCACGTCATTGAGCGCTAACGGACCCAGCCGCCGGCCGTTGAGCGCAACGGCCAAGCGGTAGAGCAAGAGCGCGGGCAGCCGGCCCTCCAACGCGTCCCGCACGACTCGATGGACGTCCGAGGCGGTGGCCGCGCAGAACACGGCCTCACTGCGCGTCGGATCTGAGTTCACGCCCAGGAGCGGCGTGTCCTTCATGAAGTGGGAGGCCTGCAGCACCGTCCCGTCGCCTCCCACACTCAGCACCAGATCGTAGCCGGTGGCGGGCCGAAGGCGCTCGCGATAGACCAGGGTCTCCCGCACGCCGAGGCTGCGCAGGCTGCGCACCACGGCATCGAGGGTGCGTTGTTGCACGCGGTGGGCCGCGAGCCAGTCGAGGGCATCGGGGTGACTCGCTCGCAGCAGCCGCCTCAGCCACGGATCCTTCCGCTCCACCACGTGGAGCTGATAGGCGCTTTTCTTGTAGACGACCAACACCCGTTTCATGGGCCGAGAATAGTGTACTGATTAATGGGCTCAAGGAAAACGAAAATTCAGATTTAACGTTTGATGGTTTTTGATAATTTTTGTTGCATTTTTATAGAACCCTGCTAGAGTGTTGTGTTAACAGAGGAGGGTACCCATGACCAGACGGTTAGGGGCAATCGCAGTGGTCCTCGCGTTGGTGGCAGCGCCCATTGCGGCGTTTGCGGCAAGCCCGTGGACGCAAGAGGTGGACTATCTTGGCAAGGTAAAGGGCAAGTTCGTCTACGGCCTCAAGAACGGGCTGCTGGGCTGGACGGAGATCTTCAGCGAACCGGCGGAAGCCATCCAGGGTGGAGGGAACTTCTTCCTCGGCATCGGCGAAGGGCTCTTCAACGGCATCGGGCAGACCGTCGGCGGGGCGTTGCACGTGGCAACCTTCCCCATCCCGCAGATCGACGTCCCCCTTCCGGAAGGCGGGACGCAGCTCCTTCAATAGCCTTTTGCTTCCTGCGCAATCGACAAGGCCCTTGGGAATCCCCAAGGGCCTTTGTTTTTCTCAGGGATGAGGCTATACGCGCACGGCACCACAAACAAGGTCAGGAGGGTTGAGAGCAGCACCCCGCCGATGACCGCGACCGCCATCGGGATGCGCGTCTCCGCCCCAGGCCCCACGGCCAGGGCCGGAGGGACAGCGGCCGCCACCGTCGAGATGGACGTCATGAGGATCGGACGCAGCCGCATGGGGCACGCGTTCAGGAGCGCCTCATGGACGCCCTGCCCTTGTTCCCGAAGCTGGTTGGTGAAGTCCACCAACAGGATGGAGTTTTTCTTGACGATCCCCATCAGCAAGATCAGTCCGATGAAACTGTAAATGTTCAGCGACTGCCCTCCCACCCAGAGCGCCATCAGGGCGCCGGAGACGCTGAACGGAAGTGCTAAGAGCACCAGGACGGGATGGAGGTAGCTGTTGTACTGCGACGCCAGCACCATGTACGCCACGAGGACGCCGAGCCACAGGACAAACAGGAGGCTTTGAAACGACTCGCGGAACGTCTGCGCGCTGCCGCCGAAGACCGCGTGATAGCCCTGCGGCAGGACGTCCTTGGCGATCCGCTGCACCTCCCGCAATGCCTCCGCCTGCGACCGGCCCGGGGCGATGTTCGAGAAAACGCTGATGGCCCGCTCGCGGTTCTTGCGCGTGATGGTCAACAGCGACGGATTTTCGGTGATCGTCACGATGTCCTTCAGTTGGACCAGCTCGCCGTGGCGGTTCCAGACCCATAACCGCTCGATGTCATCGGCCTGCAGACGCTGGGTCGGCATCAACCGCACCCGCACGTCGTAGCGCCGGCCTCCGCGGGTGTACTTGGCCACCCGCTCCCCCCCGATGAGCGCGTTGATGGTCCGCGCGATCGTCGCCATGCTGACACCGCGCGCCGCCGCCTGCCGGCGGTCGGGCCGCACGCGCACCTCCGGCACGCCGGTCAAGTAGTCGCTGTCGACGTCCACCATGAGGGGGTTTCGGCTCATCCGCCGTTCCATCTCCTGCGCGATGACGCCGAGCTGCTCCCAGTCCGGTCCGCGGATGCTGAACTCAATGGGAAATCCCCGCTGGGCGGAGAACCCGCTGAGGCTCAGGTCTTGAATCGAGGCCTTCACATCGGGAATGGCGTTGAGCTCCTTCCGGAAGAGCGCCATCAACTCGCGTTGCGACAGGGGATGTCTGTCCGGCGGCACGATCCGGCGCTGGCGCGGCGGATGGAGGGTGATGAACAAGATGCCCGCGTTCACCTCCCCGCCGCCGAAGCCGCCGATGGCTCCGAAATAGCGCTTGATCTCCGGGCGGCTCATCGCGAACTGCTCCGCCAGCTTGAATTGCTCATCCGTGAACTCGATCGACGAGCCGACCGGCGTCTGCAGCCGGACCAAAAACATGCTTTGATCCTGCGGCGGCACGAACTCCTTCCGCAGCCACGGCAGCACCCCCAACGACACGACGAAGATCGCCGCGGAGGCCAGGAGCACCATTCGCCGATTCCGCAGGGACCAGATCAGCGCCGCGTGATAGCGAACCGCCAGGATCCGAAACGCCGATTCCACCGCTTTGCCGAATTGCGTGCGCCGCTCGCCGATCCGAAGGAACTGGGCGCAGCGCATCGGGGCCAGCGTCAAGGCTTCCAGGAGGGAGAGTGCGACCGCGATGGAGATGGTCATGCCGAATTCGAAGAAAAATTTCCCGATGAGGCCGGCCATGAACGCCACCGGCAGGAAGATCGCGATGATCGACAGCGTGGCCGCCAGCGCCGCCGAGGTGATCTGCCGGGCGCCCAGCCTGGCCGCCTCGATCCGCGCGAGGCCCTGCTCGCGGTGGCGCACGATGTTTTCCAGTACCATGATGGCGTCATCCACCACCACGCCGATCGCCAGGGAGAGTGCGAGCAGCGTGAAGGTGTTGAGGGTGAAGCCGAGGAAATACAAACAGATGAACGATCCGACGATCGAGGTCGGGATCGCCATGAGGATGTTGAGCGTCGCACTCCACGACCCGAGGAACGCCCAGCAGACCAGGGACGTCAGGATGGCCGAGAGGATCAGCGTGAAGGTGAGCTCGTTGATCGAGTCCTCGATGAAGCGCGTCCGGTCAAAGTTGACGCCGAGCTGGATCCCCTGAGGCAGTCGTTGCGCCACCTCCGCCATTTTCCGGCGCACCCGCCGGGCGACCTCCACGTCGTTCGCCCCGCGCTGCTTGCGGATCCCTAAGCCCACCGCCGTCTCGCCCATGATGCGGGAGATGCGCCGTTGGTCCGCCAGCCCGTCCTCGATGACCGCCACATCCTTCAAGGCAATCGGGGTGTAGATCGGCTGGCCCCCGCGGCTCGGGATGAGGATCCTGCCGAACTCCTCCACGCTGCTCGCCTCGCCCATGGCGCGCACGTTGAACTCTTTCGCGCCGGTCTCCAGGCGGCCGGCCGGCAGCTCCGCGTGCTCCCGTTGGATCGCCGTGATGACATCCTCGATGGTCAACTGAGCGACCTCCAGCTTGTCCGCATCGATCCAGACGCGCAGGTTGCGCTCGAGAAATCCGCCCAGGAAGATTTCACCCACGCCGCTGATCGTCTGAAACTGATCCTTCAGGTGGTCCTGCACGTACTCCATCAGCTCGCGCTTCGGCACGTCGCCTGAAACGCCCAGCCACATGATGGGTTGATCCTGCGGATTGACCTTGGTCACGATCGGCGGATCCAGCTCGCGTGGCAGGCGCAGCTGCGCCTGGGCGAGCTTGGTCTGCACCTCCTGCACGGCGACGTCGATGTCGCGCTCCAGATCGAATTCAATGGTGATCGTCGCTTGTCCCTGGCGGATCGAGGAAGAGATATCCCGGATGCCTTGGATGCTCGTGATGACGTCTTCCGTGACATCCACGACGTCGGTCTCCATCACCTCCGGGGCGGCACCCTCCCATCGCAGATCGACGGACACGACCGGAAACTCGACATCCGGCATCTGGCTCACGCCCAGTCGCTTAAAACTGATCGTGCCGAAGACGATCAGCCCGGCCATGAGCATCCAGGCGAACACCGGTTTCTTGATCGACAGATCAGAGAGGGTCATCCCCCCACCTGTGCGCCCCGCCGAAGGCGGGGCCAACGGTTAAGCCCCCCACGCGTATCAAGGCAGCCCGGGATCGCCGCACCGGAGCTGCCTTGATGCTCAGGTGGTGGGATCATGAGCGGTGGCGATTTGCAAGCGTTGGTAGAGCCGTTGCACGTCGTACGTCGCCGCGATGAGGTCGCGGCGCACATCTTGAAGCTCCTGAAGCGTCTGGAGGACGTCGAGGTTATTGACGATGTTGAGACGGTAGTCGTCCAGTTGGAGCCGGTAGTTGTCCTCGGCGGCTTTCCACGCGCGATCCAAGGCCTGTTGCCGGGCGATCGCCAACTGCACGTCCGAGTAGGCGTCCCGAATCTCGCGTTGCGCCTCCCGGTGAACCTGCTCGAAACGCCATTTTGCCTGACGGGCTTTCGCCGAGGCCGTCTGGATATCCCCGAGCACCTCGCTGCCCTTGAAGATCGGCACCTCCACCTTCAAGAGGACGTCCCAATCAACCCCCGAGGCGTTCCCGACCCGACGGGTGTAGTAGTTGCCCTCCACATCGACGTCGGGCCACAGCCCGGATTGGGCCACCACCACCTCGTGCTTGACGATCCGCCAGGCCTCCTCCTCCGCTTGCACATCCGGACGCAGGTGTGCGCGCTGGACGCACGTCTCCTCGTCGTCGAGCATCGGCGCGCCCGCCGCATCGTCCGCGAGTCCGCTGATCTGCGGCAGACCGGTGAGGAACTCAAGCAGGTGACGCGCCGTCGCCTCCTGCCGCCGGACGCGTTCGATCTCAGCTTCGTCGCGCCGAAGCCGCGCCTCGGCGCTGACCCGATCGCTCGGCCTTGAGCGGCCCAGCCGCTGCCGCGCAGCCAGCTCATCGAGTCGCTCCACCAGCGCCAGGCGGATCGCCTCCAGCGTCGCCAAATCTTCCCGCTGCTGCCTCAACAGGGAGAACGCGTCCACGACGTCGAGGAACAACAGGTGCTCCGCCCGCCGGCGCTCGAACGCGCGCTCGCGGCGCTGGGCGCGCGAGGCGGCCAACGCCGCAAACTCCTTGAAGCCGGAGAAGATCGGCTGCGTGAAGACAAATTTTCGCTCTGGGATATCCTGGAGGCTGAACGCCGAGGCGTTGTTGCCGTCCTGCCGCTTGCGAGACCATTCGAACGTCGCGGTGGGCATCACGGTGCCGAGCGCCTCGAGGAACCGCCCTTCGGCTTCCCGGATCTTCTCCTGGTGGATCAGGAGCTCCTCGCTGCGCGCCAGCGCGAGCTCATAACACTCTTCGAGCGTCAAGACGTCAGAGGCGGAGGAAATCCCCGAGGGCATGAACAGCAGAAGGACGATCCCACACAGGATGCGCATGAGGTTAGAGGGTTCCTTGCAGCGATGCGGAGAGTTTGGTAACCACCCGGTGGAACGCCGCCAGCTCCCCGGCGTTGAGCGAACCCAGCACGTCCTCCCAGCGCCGGCGGATGACGGATTGAAAATCGCGGATAAACTGCTCGCCCCTCGGCGTGAGCTGCACCAGGACTTGCCGGCGATCGGTTTCTCCTGGGGCGCGCCGGACGTACCCCGCACGGGCCAAGCGGCTCGCGATGCCGGTGGCGGTGGGCATCTTCACGTGGAGGCCATCGGCCAGACGACCCATTGAGGGATGTCCGTATCCTCGGATCGCCAGCAGCATGAGCAACTGGGTCTGGGTGACCCGGCGCTTGACAAAAAAGTCCAGCTGCACGCCCCGGATGATGTTGGGCATGAGCTGGGCCACCGCTTCGCTGACGTGGGATCGGCTGATCGTCATGTTTAATTCGCTTATGCTAAATATTAGCTGATAAAAAATAATTTGTCAATAGGCCCCGATACGCCAGGCGCGGCGCAGGGTCTCCAGCGCCTCCTGCACCACGCGCTCCGGTGAGCTCGTGGTGGGCAGCCGCCTCCAGCAAGCAGCCTCAGGTCTTCGGACCGGCTCAAACCCGTGTTTCAGGCGGTCGTAGTGCTCCGGTCTGGCTTCTGACAGGTCGCTCTGCCTGGCCAGGCGCCTCCCCACCCGTTGCCTCGCCACCTGCCGAGGTGCTGTGCACTCAAAGAAATAGAACGAACCACCGGCGCGTTTCGCGATGCGTCTCAGCGCCCGGCGCCCTTCGGCCCTTGAGAACGTCCCGTCGCAGACCACCGACCGGCCCTGGCGGATGACGGCTTCGGCTCGCTCGATCAACCGTTCGTACACCAGGGCTGAGACGCGCGGGGCGTAGAGCCCGTCCGAGAAACCCCTTGCATCCTCCCCTGCTTCGCCACCTGGCTTCGCAGAGGCGAGCCGCCGAAATCTCGCAAATTCTTTCAGCCGGATCTCATCGGTCCGCAGCCACACCGCCCCCAACCGCTCGGCCAGCCCGCGGGCCAGGGTGCTCTTCCCTGTGCCGATCAGGCCGCCGACTGCGATGAGCCGCGGGGGGGCAAATTGCCTGGCGTACCGCACGGCCAGCGCAAAGTGCCGTCGGGAAAGCTTCCGTACCCGTCGACCTTCCGCGGCGCGCGGATGCTGCAGCCACGAAAGCCCCCTGACCTTGCCCCGCACCAGGCTGCGGTGGCATTTGTAGAACGGCAGGAGCGGCTCGCACGTGACATCGCGGCTGTTCCGACGATAGCGCGCCACCAGCGCCTCGGCCAGTCTGGGCTTGCCGCGAAACTCGAGATCCATCGCCAGGAAACTCAGGTCGTTGATGGCGTCGCCGCAGCGAAACGCCGGCTGGAACTCCACGCAATCAAAGATCGTCACCGGCTCAGTCATGCAAATGTTCTCGCAGCGCAGATCCCCGTGGCCGTCGATGATGCGTCCCTCGCGCACCCGCCGTTGCAGCAGAGGTTCATGGAGCGAGAGGAACTGCCGATACGCCGATTCCAGCAACCGGAGGTCCTTCTCCGACAGCAGCCGCCCCACAAATGGGGCGCACTCCCGGAGGTTGCCAAGCACAAGCTCCGCAACGAGCCGGGAAGCGCCAAACCGGTTGATGCGTGCGCTGCGCGCACACGTCCTGAAGAACCGCGCCAGGATGTCTGCGATCCGGAACATATCGCGCCGGCTGACCCGGTCTTTCGCCACGAGCTGATCGAGCATCCGCGCCTCAGGCAGTCGGCGCATCGCAACCAGCCACTCCACCACTCGACCCTTCCCTCCGAGACACAGGCCCTCGGTGCCCTCCACCACCGGCGCAAGGCCCAGATAGATGCGGGGAGCGAGCCGCCGGTTGAGCGTCAGCTCCAAACCGCACCACCGCCGTCGCAGCGCCAGGGTGGAGGCGTCGAGAAATGGAAAGGTGACCGGCTTCTTCAACTTGTAGGCGAAGGCCCCGGCGAGGAACACGTGGGAGACGTGCGTTTCCCGTCGCTCGACGCAATCGACCGGAGGAGTGTAGCTAGCGGGATTCGACAGAAACGACACGAGGCGGGCCTCGTGCCGTGCGAGAACTGTGGCCTGATTACGCGAGCTTGCCAACGTTCGAGGAGGAGCGAATGCTCGCCCAGATCGCCAGGAGCCCCAGGCCGAGGGCGATGAGGAGTGCCGGCGTGCTCATCGCGCCGTAGTGCGCCGGGGCGAGCATGCCGAAGAGCATAGGGCCGGAGAGATACGTATTGATCCGCGAGGTCAGCAGGGCTTTCTTCCTCGCGGCGGGAATCTGGTCAGCCGGGACCTTGCCGGTGAGGAGACGTTTCTGGGTGGGCCAAATGATGAACCACACGTTGAACCACATGATGGTTCCCAGGAGCATCCCGAAGAGAATCCACATAGCCCGGTGGGTCAGGCCCATCGTGTCGATCAAGAGACTGGTCGCACCGAAGCCGACGCCTGGGGTGTAGAAGTAGGTCAGGACGAACAGCGAAAGTCCCGCGAGGAACGTGACCATCGCACCCCACCGGAACCACCACAGGGCGCGGGGCATCAGCTGCGGGTTGACGGCCTTTTTCGCCGCGTCATCGAGCGAGCCTTGGAGGGGGACATTCACGAAATTGAAGAAATAGAGATGCCCGATCCACGTAATGCCCGCGATCACATGCAGCCATCGGATGATCAGGTGGAGATTGCTGTACAGATCCGGCATGATGACTCGCCCTCCTGTGTGGCGTTATTATACACCCTCACCGGATCGCATCAAGCAGTTCCACCAGCTTTGCCACATCCGTCGTCGGCAGCTTGCAGAGGTAGTTCTCACACACATAGGCCGTGGGCTGGCCGTTGAGCTGGACCTGATTGGCCACAAAGGGGATGAGCGATTCAATCGTCCGGCCCGCTTCCCCTGGTGGATGCAAGACGACCGAGGCCCGAGGCAGGAACCGGCGGTGGACGTGCTCCAGCATCCGGCGGGTCGCCGGGGCATCGGGATCACCCGCAATGACGATCTCCTGCGAGGGACCCAGCCATCCGTCCACCGCGATCAGAAATTGGGGAAACGCGTGCGGAGCGCGGGCGACCTCTCCCGAAAAGGCTTCAATGAGCCGCTTCGCCTTGTCCTGCATCGCTTCGTCCATGGTCAGTTGACTCAAGCGCACCAACACCAGGGCGGCCACTGAGTTGCCTGACGGAATCGCGCCGTCGTACAGCTCCTTGGTGCGGGCGATCAGGGTTTCATTCTTAGCACCACTCAGGAACAACCCGCCTGCGGCATCGTCCCAGAAGAGTGGCAGCGCTTGCGTCATCAGTCGTTTGGCCTCCGACAGCCAGCGCGCCTCACCCGTGGCCTCATACAACGCAAGCAACCCCCAACTGAGGAACGCGTAGTCATCAAGAAACGCGTGGATCTCGGCCTGGCCGTCCCGATAGCGGTGGAGCAGTTGCCCCGAACGCTGCAGTCGATCGAGAAGAAACGTCGCGGCGCCTGCGCCCGCCTCGCCGTAAGCCGGTTCCCCAAGTGCCTTCGCGCCATAGGCCAGCGCGCCGATCATCAAGCCGTTCCAGTCGGTGAGGATCTTGTCGTCACGGTGCGGCCTCGGGCGCCGGTTGCGCTCTTGCAGCAGCTTGGCGCGTGCCAAGGCAAGGTGCTCAACGGCTGATAACTGTTGGTTCAGGTGAAGGAGGCTATGCCCCTCAAAATTTCCCTGGTCAGTCACGTCATACGCCTGGTTGAACGGCGCCGCGCCCTCCACTCCCAAGACGGCCTCAACCTGTGATGGACTCCACACGTAAAACTCCCCTTCCTTGCCGACCTCGCCGGCGTCCTCTGCGGACAAGAAGGCCCCCTGCGGATCGCGCAGATCGCGCAGCACATAGGTGAAGATGCCTCGGGCGACCTGCGCGTAGTCGGCCTTGCCGGTAATCTGAAACGCCTCAAGATACGCCAGGGCCAACAAGGCTTGGTCGTAGAGCATCTTCTCGAAATGGGGGACGAGCCACCGCTCGTCGGTGGAATACCGATGGAACCCGCCGCCGAGATGATCGTGGATGCCGCCGCGAGCCATCGCCTGAAGCGTCGTCTCGACCATCTCCAAGGGCTTGGGGTCACGATCCCGATACCACACGCGCAAGAGGAAGGAGAGCGCGTGCGGTCGGGGGAACTTCGGGGCCGGTCCAAATCCGCCGTGGTCGGGATCGTATTGGGCGCTCAACTGCGCAACCGCCTCCTGGAGGGTCTCGCGCGTTAACGGCACCGTCGTCAGGCGCTGGGTCTCGGCTTGGAGCGCTTGGGTGATTGATTGGCTGGTGGCCAGGAGATCGGCGCGTTTGGCTTGCCAGGCCTCGTGGATCGAGCGCAGGACCGTCCTGAATCCCGGACGACCGTACGCGTCCTCGGGGGGGAAATACGTCCCGCCCCAGAACGGCCTGCCCTCGGGAGTCAGAAAGACGGTCATGGGCCATCCGCCCTGCCCCGACATCGCCTGCACTGCCGTCATGTACAGGGCGTCAAGATCAGGCCGCTCCTCCCGATCCACCTTGATGGATACAAACCACTCGTTCATGAGCCGGGCGATTTCCGGATCTTCGAACGACTCCTGCTCCATCACATGGCACCAGTAGCAGGTGGAGTAGCCGATCGACAGGAGAATGGGTTTGTCCTCACGCGCAGCTGTGGCGAGCGCCTCGTCGCCCCACGGATACCAGGCCACCGGGTTGTAGGCGTGTTGTAAGAGGTAGGGACTCTTTTCCTTAATGAGACGGTTCGGCTGACGACCCGGATGTTCCTGCACCATAGGGACTGACTCCGTGTGCGGCCAGGGACGTGTGCCGGCCAACCAGATGGCACCGGCGATCCCCCCGACCATGATCACCAAGAGCCACTCTTTCCTTCGCATCCTCCCTATTATAACAAGCGCTTGCGTTCGGAGGCTGCTCATGCTACAGTACGCGCATGTCACGGTCGCAAGCTGCACGGACCCTGACCTTCCTGACGATTGCCTTCCTGAGCGTTCCCTCCCTCAGTCACGCTGCCAGCCCGACGACCAAGTTGGGTCGAGGCCTCGCGAACATCATCACGGGGTGGGTCGAAATCCCCAAACGCATCGCCGAGACCTCCAACACCGAAGGGATGGCGGCCGGGCTCACGTGGGGGCTGCTGCGCGGGATGGGCCACGGATTCGTCCGGACCGCCGCAGGGTTCTACGAGTTCTTCACGTTCCCCTTTCCGGCCCCGCCTGACTACGAGCCGGTCATCCAGCCCGAGTTCGTCTTCTGGGAAGAATCCAGCGCTGTCCCATAAATCCTGAAGTGGGTTCGGGTTGTCGTGTCACCGTACCTGAACACGGGAGGTGAGGGATGGATTGGCAGTTGGTGCTCATTCAGCCGGTCCAAGTCTTTTTCAGCCAGCTCATGGGGTTTCTCCCCAACGTGCTGGGGGCCCTGTTCATCCTGCTGGTCGGATGGGCGGTCGCCAAGGGGGTGGAAGGCGTGATCGTCAAGTTGCTCAAGACGGCGAAGCTGGACAAGCTCGCGGATAAGGTGCAATTGACCGAGGTGTTAAGCAAAGGTGGTATCAAACGCAAGCTCTCGGAAGTCATCGGGGTGATCATCTACTGGCTTGTGACGCTGGTCGTCCTCATTGCCACCCTCAACGCCCTGCAGCTCACCGTCGCAGCCCAACTGCTTGAGCACATCGTCGCCTTCCTCCCGAACGTGGTGGCGGCCATCTTCATCCTCGTGGCTGGCATTGTCACGGGAGCGTTTCTCGCCAGCACCGTGCGTACCGCGGCGAGCAATGCGGGGGTGGATGCCTCCAGGCTGCTGGGCCAGGCGGTCCAAGCCATCGTGGTGATCTTCGCCATCTCCGCCGCCCTGCGACAACTGCAAATCCAGTTGGTGGGGGAAGCGTTCCTCATCGTCCTCGCCGCCGTCAGCTTTGGGTTGGCGCTGGCCTTCGGCCTGGGATGCAAGGATCAGGCGGGGCGCTGGTTCAACGGCGTGGTCGACGAATTGTCATCGAAGAGACGGTAATTCTCGCCGTGCACGCGCGCGCAGCCCGACCGTTCCTCGCCGGCGTTCTGGCAACGGTCGGGCTGCTGTGTGTTGCCGCGTCGGCTCTCGCCCTCCACGTCGATCGTCTGGATCCTGAAGAGACCGCGCAGCTCCAGGCGGTCCTTGAACGCCTCGATCCGCTCATCAGTTCCCACAAGCAATCCGGCACGGCCAACCTGCTCACCTGGGAGGAGCTGTACCAACCCCTCACCGAGGAGCAGCGCGCGTTCCTCGATGCCGTCCGCGCCTTGCGCGGAACCGATCTCGGCGCAACCTCCCACTATTTCGGGGAGTTGAGCGAACCGCCCGACGTGGTGCCGGTGGGTCCCCAGGAATACCTCAAGGAAGGCCAACCGATCTTGCTGGACGCCCAGGTTCTGCCTCGGGAAGCCATGCTGGCCTACGAGGCCATGATGGAGGCCATGGCGCACGACCTCGGCAAGCGCCTCCTGGTTGAGTCCGGCTATCGCTCGCCGGCTTATCAGCTGTATTTGTTCCTCTTCTATCTGCCGAAGCACGACCATTCCATCCGCGAGACCAACCGTTTCGTCGCCTTGCCGGGACACAGCGAGCACGGCTACCCTCCCCGCCAAGCCGTCGATTTCATCAACGAGGAGGGCATCAATGGCGAGGACAACCCTGAGGCGTTCGAAGCCCTCCCGGAATACCAGTGGCTTGCGCACCATGCGCACGAGTTTGGATTCGTGCTGTCGTACCCCCGCGATAATCCGCACAACACGGCGTTCGAGCCGTGGCATTGGCACTTTGAACAGAGTGACAAGTGACAAGGGACAAGTGACATGATTCTCTTCTTGTCGCTTGTCGCGTGTCGCTTGTCGCCGCTATGAGCAAGCCGTCTTCCCTCATTAGGGCGCTGGGGCTCTTCGATGCGACGATGCTGGTGGTGGGCTGCATCGTCGGCGTCGGGATCTTCCGCACGGCCAGCTCAATCGCCACGCACCTCCCAAGTCCCTCGCTGATCCTCGCGCTCTGGGTCGTCGGGGGACTCGTGTCATTGTGCGGTGCGTTGTGCTACGCCGAATTGTCCACGCTGTTTCCACAGAGCGGGGGCGACTACGTCTACATCACGCAAGGCTACGGCCGGTTCTGGGGCTTTCTCTTCGGCTGGACGAAACTGTTCATCGAGCGAACCGGCACCATCGCCATCCTGGGTTTTGTGTTCGCGGAGTACCTCGGGCGGTTGTTCCCGATGTCGCCGGTTGCGCTGCGAGGCCTCGCCGCCGGCTCGATTGTGCTGCTGACCGCCATCAACGTCTTGGGGGTGCGGCGGGGCACAGCGGTCCAAAACATTTTTACCGTGCTGAAGATCGGGGCGTTGGTCAGCGTGATCGCAACCGGCGTGATTGCGTTGGCCGGCGGGCGCGGCGTGGCCGTTGACTGGCGCCTCCCCGCCCTGACCCTGCCCGTCATCCAGTCGTCCGGCGTGGCGTTTGTGTTTGTGCTGTGGACCTTCGGCGGATGGACGGAGGCCGCCTACGTCGCCGAAGAAATCCGCGATCCGTCCCGCACGCTGCCGCGTTCGATTCTCGGAGGCCTGGCGCTGGTGACTGTCTTGTATCTGCTGGTGAACATCAGCTACTTGGTCTGCGTGGACATGACCGACTTGCCGACCACCACGCTGGTCGCCTCGCATGTGCTGGAACGCCTGTGGGGAAATCCGGGGGCGACGTTCATCGCCGTCATGGTAGCCTGCTCGGCGTTCGGCGCGCTCAACGGCTACATCCTCACCGGCGCGCGCATCCTGTATGCGATGGGCAAGGATCATCCCCTCTTCGAATGGTTGAGCGCCGTGCACCCGACGTATCACACGCCGGCCCTGGCCTTGTGGACCAACGCGGCGATCGCCGTGGTGCTAGTGTTCACCAAGACGTTTGACCAGATCATGACCTACTCCACGGTCGTCATCTCCGTGTTCTTCGTGATGGCGGTGCTGGGGGTGATCGTCCTGCGGCGCGCGCATCCCACGCGCCCAAGGCCCTACCGCGCCTGGGGGTATCCGCTGACCCCGCTGCTGTTCTCCTTGGTGATGTGCGGCTTCATCCTCGACGTCTGCGTGAAGCAGCCGCGTGAGGCGCTCTTCGGCTTCGGCCTCCTCGTCCTAGCGCTACCCTTTTACGCGCTCTCCCGCCGGCGAGTGGGGTGAAAATACCTCTTGACTGCTTTATGCATGTCGGTAGACTAAACAACACAAAGGGTCTAAGAAGGATGTCTTGTGCCCCTTCTTAGAGGAGGTTCGGTGGTCGGGCCGCCATCTAGCATTGCTGGATGGCGGTTTTTATTTTGCGCTTCCGCGACGGAAAACGAGCCAGCCAGCGAACCATCGAACGAGCAATCCAAGATCTTCGGGCAATTACGGAGCAATTTGGGACGCAATACAAGAAACCAGGCCGATGAGGCTATAATAGCGTCGTGAAATCTCTCATGTGGTCCTTTAAGACAAGAGTACTCGCCTGGTCCGTGTTGCTCGGGCTGCTCGTCGTGGCGATTGGTCTGCTTGCCGGGCAGATGAGCCATACGGTGGCTCGATCTTCGCAAGCCATTCTCACCGAGAACGTCTCTAGTCTCAAGGCTGCAGAAGAGCTTGAGATCACGCTGTTGGACCAAAAAGGCCTGGTCAGCAGCTACCTGGTGAACGGCGATCCGCAATGGCTGAAGCTCCTGGAAGAGAAGCGTGCCAAATTCGAGGAGTGGTTTAACAAAGCTAAACAGGTCGCCTTGACAACACATGAGCAGCGAATCTTGGATCGGATTCGTTTGCTCTATCAAGAGTACGACCGTCTGCGGTATCACGTCATCCAGCTTGCTCAGGATGGCGAGACGCGCGCGGCCGAGCAGCTGTTGTTCCAGCATGGCCGCGAGCTGGCGGATCGGCTTTATGATTCCTGCGAGGAACTGCTCTTCTTCAATGAGCAGCTGATCGCGGAGTCGCAGCAAGCCAGCGGTCACCGGCTCATTTGGTTTCAGACGATGCTCTGGGGCAGCGTGGCCACCGCCATCCTGTTGGGGGTGCTCGGTGGCTGGCTGATCGCGCGGAGCATGACGCGACGGCTGGTGCAGTCGGAGAAGCTCGCCTCCCTGGGGCACATGGCAGGCCTCGTCGCCCACGAGGTGCGCAATCCCCTGACCGCGATCAAAATGCGCATCCACGCGTTGCAGGACGAACTCGAGGCGTCACACGCCAGCCAGGATCACGTGACCGTCATCCGGCAGGAGATCGAGCGGCTGGAGCGAATGGTCCAGAACTTTCTGGACCTCGCGCGGCTGCCGGAGCCCTGCCTCCGGTTGCTTGCGGTCAGCGACGTCATCACGCGGGCGCTTGAGGTCATGAAGCCAACTCTTGAGGAACAAGCGATACAAGTCCGCACCAGCCTGTCCGACGGCCTGCCCTTGGTGCACGGCGATGCGGAGCAGCTGGAACAGGTGCTATTGAATCTGCTCCTCAATGCCGTCCAGGCCATGCCGGAAGGTGGGGTGGTCGATATCGGGGCTTCTTGGGCGGATGGATCGCTCGAAGTCTCCGTGAGCGACACCGGCCCCGGCATCCCCAAGGAGTCGCGGGCCAATCTCTTCGAGCCCTTCTTCACGACGAAGGCCAATGGGATCGGGCTTGGACTGTCACTGGCCAAGAAGGTGGTGGAGCAGCATCGAGGCAGCATTGCACTGAAGGATCGCCATGGGGCGGGCACGACGGTGGCGATCCGGCTCCCGCTGCTCCAACCTGTCGGAGCGGTCGCATGAGCCGCATCCTCGTCGTAGATGACGAGCGCAACGTCTTGACGTCATTCCAGCACCTGCTCGGTAAGAAGGGACATGAGGTCCTCACGGCCAAAAGCGGCGAGCAGGCGCTCTCGCTGCTCGGATCGAATTCGCCCGATCTTATTCTCATGGATATCCGCATGGCCGGGCTCTCCGGCCTGGAGACCTTCCGGCAGGCGAAGGCCATCGTCCCGAAGGTGCCCGTGATCATGATGACCGCGTATGGCACGACCGATACCGCCATTGAGGCGATGAAGCTCGGGGCGTTCGAGTACACCCTGAAGCCCTTCGATATCCCGAAGCTGACCGCGCTGATCGAGCGGGCCTTGGCCATGGGGCAGCTCATGCGCACCCCTGTGACCTACGGCGCCGCTGATGCTGATGCGCGCGCGCAGCGGATCATTGGAAAGTCCTCCAAGATGATTGAGGTGTATAAACTTATCGGGCAAGTCGCGCCCTCCAATGTGACCGTGCTGATCCGGGGGGAGAGCGGCACCGGTAAGGAGCTGGTGGCCCGGGCCATCTACCATCATAGCCAGCGGGCGGAACGGCCGTTCATCGCGGTCAACTGCGCGGCGATTCCTGAAACACTCCTGGAGAGCGAACTGTTCGGCTATGAAAAGGGGGCCTTTACGGGGGCGGTGGCTCGCAAGCCGGGCAAGTTTGAGCAGGCCAGCGGTGGGACCATACTCCTAGATGAAGTGGGAGACATGAGCCCTTCCACCCAAGCGAAGGTGTTACGGGTGCTCCAAGAGGGCACGTGTGAACGTCTCGGAGGCCACGAGACGATCCGCGTGGATGTGCGGCTGCTGGCGGCGACCAATCAGGACCTCGAAGCGTTGATCCGCGACCGGCGGTTTCGGGAGGATCTTTACTACCGGCTCCATGTCGTGACGATTACCGTGCCGTCACTCCGGGAGCGTAAAGAGGACATCCCGCTGCTGGCGGAATACTTCCTGAAGCGGTACAGCCGGGAGCTCCAGAAAAGCGGCATGCGGTTATCCCCGGAGGCGTTGGAGCGGTTAAGCGCCTACGAGTGGCCGGGCAATGTCCGCGAGCTGGAGAACTGCATCAAGCAGGCGATGGTACTGGGCCAGGGCGATGTGCTGATGCCGGAACATCTACGCCTCGGGCAGAGCTCGGCCGTTCAGCTCCGGTCGGCTCCGGAGAGCTTGAACGCCGTGCGCGAGTTGGCGCGGCAGCATCTGGAGCAGGCGCCTGGCAGTGCCCACCAACACCTGATCGAGCAGGTCGAGGCGCAGCTCATCCTGGAGGCGCTCATGCAGACCCAGGGGAATCTGGCTCAAGCCGCGAAGTTGCTGGGCATCACCCGGCCGACGCTTCGGGAAAAAATCTCCAAGTACCGTATCCAGCGTAGGGTGCACCTCAACCAACGGGAGGGCTAGAGGCAACACGCTTTCCTTACTGGCAAGCCGTTAACCAGCCAGGATCGGTTATGACCTAAACATTTCACTCGACGCGCTGCTTGTAACATAGCCTCGTAACGACAGTTACGAGGTTTTTGTTTTTGACAGGACGTTGGCACGATTTCTGCGCTTCTATCAAGTAGGGACATGGTATCCAAACCAGTGGTGTGATGAGGAGCATGCGATGGGGCGCTCTGGCCCTCATATTGGTCGTTGCCGGCTGCGCTACGCCAGGGGTCTATGCCCCGTCCCGCGTGCCGCCTGCGCGTCTGCCGGCCAAGCCCGCAGGTTGGGATGTCGTTCTTGACCCAGGGCACGGCGGGCAGCAAGTCGGCGCGCGGGGCCGACGCGGTACCGCGGAGAAAGTGGTCACGCTGGATATCACCCGGCGCCTCAAGCGCCAGTTGGAGCAAGCGGGCTTGCGCGTGATGCTGACACGAGCCGGAGATCAGACGGTCACGCTGGCCCAGCGTAGTGATCTCGGGAAACGCTCAGGCGCCTGGGCGTTCCTGAGCATCCACGCCAATGCCGCCAAAAATACCTCCGCCTCGGGCTTTGAGGTGTACTACCTGCCTGATGCCGCGCGGTACGGCCGCGGTATTGCGTACGCCAGCGCTCGCTCACCCGATGCCAGCTATCGGCTCGCCCAGCTCATTCAGCGCGAGTTTCGGCGCGACTGGCCGCTCAAGGATCGCGGCATCAAGCAGGCCAGGTTTCATGTGCTGAAACATACGCCCATTCCAGCGGTCCTGGTGGAGACCGGCTTTCTCACCAACTCGAAGGATGAAGCACTGCTCAATGATCCTGCTGTGCGTGAAGAGATCGCCCGGCGTCTTGCCAACGCCTTGCTCGCCTTCCGGCGGCAGGGAGGCTGATCGTCCACGATGAAACGGCTGCTGGTCATTCTCGGAATCGGCGCCATCGTGCTGTGGCTTGCGGGGCCGCTGCGCGAAGGCATCGGGCAGTTCTTTCAGCAGACCATTAATGCTTCACCAGAACGACAGTCCTCGAAGGCCGCCTTCCCTCCACCACTGGCCGATGTCCAGCGTGCCTTACAACAGGCAGGATTTGATCCAGGGCCGATCGATGGTCAGATGGGCCACCGGACGCGACGTGCGCTCAAAGCGTTTCAGTCCGCCAACGACCTGAAGCCGACAGGCGAGGTGAACACCGAAACGTGGAACGCCTTACAAGCCCGCAGCCGCGACCGCTCAGCGCTGGAAGATCCGGCGCCTCAGCGTCTCGCTGCTGCCGCCACATCCATGTTCGATCCCTCGCCGGAACAGGTGTCTGATGCCCCTGAGGTCAGTGCAACGACCGAGGTAGAGAAGGCTCCTGCTTCAGCGAGCAAGAGGGATGAGGTCCGCTCCGCGATCCTCGAATCTCGCCTGCGCTCCCCGGAGCGAATCAAGAAAGTCCAGCTCGCCCTCACGCAGGCCGGCTTCGATCTGGGACCGATTGATGGCGAGCTCGGCCCCCGGACTGACCAGGCGCTGCGGTCGTTTCAGCGAGCCAACGGCCTGGAGCCGGATGGAGTCGTGGGGGTGAAGACGTGGACGGCGTTGAGCGAGTATCTGGAGCCGGGAAGCCTGCGCGCCCAGGAGCGCGCAGCGCTTGAAGATTAGCCACGGAAGGAGGGGGAGTCCATGCGTAGACGTTGGATTGTTGCCATCGGGCTGGCTGTTGCCAGCCTGTTCGTGATCGGTTCGCTGGCTTCGGTGATGGGGAAGAAGGCGTCTACGGCATCATTTGCCAGTGGCAAAGTGACCGTCGTGAACGTCAAGGACAGCAAACGCCCAATGGTCACGGTGAAGCCCACACAGGGTCAGGCGGTCACGCTCCAGATTGACCCCAAGAAAACCCTGATCATGAAGAACGACAAGGTGATCCCCGCGTCAAACATCCGCATGGGCGATCTCCTCCGAGCCGACTACGAAGTCAGGCGGGGCAACAACATTGCGAAGCGCATTTTCGTTGAGACGCCCAAGGCTGTGCAGCCCGCAGCAAAGCCGTCGGCAACCCAGACCAAGAAGAAAGCAAGGTGGTAACACGTCGAACGTCATGAACCAGTGGTGGTGGTGGTTCCTGGTAGCGTGCGTTGTTGGGATCACAGGGTGCGGCACCGGCGCAGGTCTGAAGCGATCAGGCCCTCCGCTGTTCTCTGGCGAAGCCGCACAGACGCTCTTGGTAAACCCTGTGGTCTCTGATGCCGCGGCGCGGCAAACAAGCCACCTGAGCCCCGAAGAGTTCACCCAGCTTCTACTCCATCAGCTCCGGTCAAAAGGCGTTCGTGCTGTCACGGCGGAGACAGGCACAGCTGATTATATCCTGACGTGTACCGTCCCCCGCTTGGGCTACACCATCCGCCGGCGTTATCCTACACACGTCAGACATGAGGCCATGCTGAGCTGCTCAATCACCGAGTCGCCTGGGCAGTCCGTGCGCTGGCAACGCGACGTGGAGCGGCACTACGACGTGACCACCCTGCTCAACACGATGACGAAGTTGCCACCGAGGCACGAATCCGAGCTGTTGCGGGAATGCGTGCTGCCGGTCTGGGATGGCATGGCCTACAGCGTGCGGCTCTTCCTGGATCGTCCCCGCATGGCCACGAGAACGGAGCCGGTGTCAGTGATGGTGTCGCTGCCAGAAAAGAATGTCAGTCGCGCAGACGACGACGGATGGATGAAGTAAGCCGCAAAGGAGGTAAGAGGACATGAAAGGACGGTACATGGGTTTGCTGGGTCTGATGGTGGTCACCCTGACGGGATGCGCCGGCCATCGGGCAGCGCAGACGCAGAATCTGAATATGCAGGTGGCCCAGCTTGATGGCCGGGTCAGCATGCTGGAGAACCACTTGGGACTCATCGAAGGCAAGGCCTGGAACCAGCGGGAGGATGTCTCCTACCTTCGAGGTCGTGTCGAGGGAATGCAAGCAGGGTTCGGCCAGTCGGGACGAGCCGCTGCCGTTAAATCCACCCCGAGGCGGATCCAGACGGCACTGAAGAACGCCGGGCACTACACGGGGAGCGTCGACGGCAAGATCGGTCCACAGACCAAACAGGCCATCAAGGAGTTCCAGCGGACCAACGGACTCTCAGCCGATGGCAAAGTCGGGCCGAAAACCTGGGCGAGGCTCGCGAGCTATCTTCCTGAGGAGTAACGGAGCGTCTGATGACTCACACAAAGGAGGCAGGCATGTTGACAAGATGGAATGGGTGGGCGCTCATCGTCCTTCTTGGCATCGCGCCCACATTGGCGTTGGCGAAAGACGAGGGGCCGCGGACCGGTCGCTCTCCTTTATCGTCGAAGCCGACCCAGGCGAAGACAACCACTCCCTGGAAGGGCAGTTATTGGACGCGTGAAGTCGGGCAGGGTACTCGGGTCAAGGCGAAATTCGCCTTCGGACTCACGAACGTTGTCTTTGGATGGACCAAACTGGTGACTGAGCCCTGGGAAGCCTTCAGGCGAAAGCAGTCCATCGGTCGCGGAGTTGCCGAGGGGGTGTGGAACGCAATCGGCGATACGGTGGGAGGTGCCGTGCACCTCGTCACCTTTCCCGTCACACGCATTGATGTGCCGTTGCCGGAAGGCGGGATTCCCGTGGAGATCACGCGCCCCAGGCCGCAGCGGCGTTAAGGAGGAACAACGATGGCGTGGATGGCTCGGTCCGTGTTGTGCTTGAGCCTCGTGGGTGTGGTCGGATGTGAAGGCGCACAGACCGCCGCGCAGTCCAAAGCCGTGCAGGGCGCAGCGCTGGGCGGATTGCTCGGGGCAGGCACCGGCGCGATCATCGGCGAGCAAAAAGGGAAAGCCGGAGCTGGGACGGCGATCGGCGCCGGATTAGGAGCGCTGAGTGGGGGATTGATCGGCTCAGCGCTGGAGGCACAAGACAAGAAGCTCCAACGACAGCAGTATCCACTGACATCCGGCCAGACCAAAATCTGCCCGGTCGGTGGCGAGATTTATACCGAAGGGATCAAATTCTGCCCGAACCACGGGGTGGAATTGCGTTACAAGGGGCAGTGAGGGAATCTTGATCGGCCACAGACAGGGGTGGTAATGGACCCGCTTTGAACGACGAGACCGGCTAACTGGTGATGAGAGCTGGGCCTGACGAGGACTCACCTCCTTCGCGTGGTTCCGCCTCAGCGTGGTTGGTGTGGTGGCGGAAGCAGAATGGGGCCCAGCTCCTTTTATCTTCTTGGAAGCTCTGATGGGGATGAAACGGGCCTCTCGTTCCGCTGAATTCACCTTTGAAGAGGTGACACGCTTGCAATATGCGAACCCGGAATTTGTCGAGGCGTTTCGGCGGCTCCGGGGCGATCGTCCCAGGCCCCATGAGGCGCGATGGCTGCGCCGGTTGCTGGCCGTCGCTCGTTCACGGCGCCAGATGCTCGGCTTGCGCGAAACCCAGCCTCCGCTCATCCTTGACGCCGGCACCGGATACGGACGCGACCTGGCCTGGTTGAAGGCCCAACCAGGTGTTCGTGCGTTCGGTGTCGACTCTTCCTTGGCGATGCTCCAGGCGGGAAGACGGGCACTCGGGCTGGATTCGGGCGCGCTGGTTCAAATGGACATCCGGCGGCTGGGTCTCCGGGAGGCGAGCATTGACGCGGTGCGGGCCCAGGCGCTGTTCCACCACCTGACCCGGCGGGCGGCCGATGCGGCTCTGGGTGAGCTCGTCCGCGTCCTGAAGCCTGGCGGGTTACTCTACCTCTTTGTCCGATATGGCACGCAAGAAGGATTCGTCAACGAATCGGGATTGGGGCCACGGTACTTTCGCTATTTCACCATCACATCGCTGCGCACTCTGATCCGACGTCACGGCTTGCGTGAGATAGAATATGAGCGGCTCAGAGCGCGTCCACATCTTCCAAGTCTTGTGCTCCTTGCAGAAAAACTACCACTGAGTCGTTGTTGAGGAAAGAGCCATGAAGAGGTGAACAACGTGTGGAGGCTACCGCCATGAGACATCGAATGGGAACCGGGCGCACAGGCGCGCCGTGGCTGCTCGGGATTGCAGCTATCTACTGTGTACTGGCATGGCAGTCTACTGGGACTGCAGCGACAGAGCGAACCCCGGAGACCGCAGTCCTCGAACAGCGCATTGAAGCGCTGGCCAAAGAGTCAGCCGCGCTCCAGGAGCAAGTGCAGGTCTCTGGCGCGCAAGCCGAACAGTTGGCCCAGCAGGCGGTGGTGGCCGAGGCCAAATTACAAGCCGCGGTCACGCATGAACGCTCGGCCGTCTGGCTCTGGATCGAGAAGGCCATCAAGATCATGGTGATCCTGTTCTTCGGCGGGGTGCTGTTTCTCCTGTTGAAGAGAGGCATCAGCCGGATCGAAACGCTCATGTCGCAGAAAGACGCCATCCGCGAGAGCGAGGCACGGCTGCGGGCTAAGACGCTCTCCCGGCTGGCCTATTGGCTGGGAACCGTCACCCTGGTTGGGTGTCTGCTGTATGTCATCCTCGAAACCATCGGGATCAATGTGGCCCCACTCCTGGCGGGCGTCGGGATTGCCGGGTTGGCCTTCGGGTTCGGCGGCCAGTATCTGATCCGCGATCTTATCAACGGCATCTTCATTTTATTCGAGGGGCAGTACCGGATCAACGACGTGATCAAAATCGGGGACTTGGCGGGCATGGTCGAGAACGTCAATCTGCGGGTGACGGTCCTCAGAGACCTTGAAGGCAGGGTCATTTACATCCCCAACGGCGAGATCAAAGCCGTCATCAACATGACGAAGGAATGGTCCCGAGCGGTGTTCAACATCGGCGTCGCCTACAAGGAGAATGTGGATCACGTCATGGACGTCCTCAAAGAACTGGGCCGGCAGCTGCGGCAGGATCCGGTTTTCGGCAAGCTCATCCTGGAGGATCTCCAGATGCTTGGCGTTGAGGAATTTGGGGAGTCGCAAGTGACGCTCAAGTGTTTCTTTAAAACGGTGCCGATCAAACAGTGGGACGTGGCCCGGGAATTCCGGCGCCGCGTAAAGAATCGGTTCGATGAGTTGGGCATCGAGATCCCGTTTCCTCACCGGACGCTCTATTGGGGCGTGCAGAAGGAGAGCGCTGCTGCCGCACAGAGAGGTCTTCAGCAAACGTGATAATCACGTGCAGCATGACGAGTGGGTCCGTTGTTCTGCTTGATCGCGTAGATCGCTTGCGATAGAATTGCAAACATAATCGAGTGTACCAATAAGGGTCCGGGTATATCGCCCGGAGGAGTTTCTAGTGGTCGGGCCGCCACCTAGCGTTTGCTAGATGGCGGTTTTTATTTTGCGCTTCCCGTTACGGAGGGATCACGATGCATGACCCGGCAAATTGGGTAGTGCTCATTCTCGTCGGCGGCGTCCTGTATTTCTTTGCGTACGTGGTCATCAAGAGCCGCCAGGAAGAGAAGAAGGGCAAGAAAGACGATCATGATCGGTGACCTCGTCTCAGCGAAGCGAGACTGGCTGTGGTATCTCGCCGGTGTTGTCCTGACGCCCTTGCTCCTCGCCCGACTGGGTCTCACCGCTTCCCAAACTCTCGCGGTCGGCGGCTTCTGCGTGGTCTTGTACGGCGCCATCTTGTTCTGGCGCCAGCGGCTGGCCTTCGCCTGCTTTGGCATCGCTGGTCTGCTGGCGGCTGGACTCCTCGACGTCCCACACTTCGTCGAGTTCGCCGGATTGGACATCATCGCGTTCCTCCTGGCCATGATGATGGTGATCGGCTTCATGGAGGAGCAGCTATTCTTCGAGCATCTCATCGAGCGCCTACTCAAACTCGTTGGCCCGCACCCCAGGCGGATCATGCTGGCCATGATGATGATGGCTGCGGTGTCCGCGGCGCTGGTGGACGAGGTGACATCCATCCTGTTCATGGTCGCCGCAATGCTCAACCTGCTCAAAGGCTCAAAACTCAACCCGATCCCTTTCATCCTGATGCTGGTCTTCACGACCAATATCGGCTCCAGCGCCACGGTGGTGGGCAATCCGGTCGGGGTCATCATTGCGTTGCGCAGCGGGCTCACATTCCTCGATTTCCTGCGCTGGGCCACACCAATCTCGGCCGTGTGCCTGGCCATCACGATTCCCATCTGCTTCAAGCTCTTCGCCAAGGACATTGCTGGCCTGAAGGGCGTGTTGACGGGCAAGCGCGGCGAGGAGCACATCGAACACGTCGTGGCGGATGCCCGGCTCGCTAAGACAGGTGTGCGGCAAAGCGGCTGGCTCTTCGGCAGTGTGGTGGTGGGACTTGTGCTCCACCATCCCATCGAACATTGGCTGCATCTGCCGCCAAATACGATGCTCTTGGGTGTGGCGCTTCTGGGCGCCGGGGCGGCGCTGATGATGAGCGGCGATCAGGCGCGTCAACTGGTGGAGAAGCGTGTGGACTGGTGGACGCTGACATTCTTCCTGTTCTTGTTCGCCTCGGTCGGGACGCTGAAGCAAACTGGGGTGACCGATGTGCTGGCGCAACGGATTGTGGTACTCTCCGGCGGACATCTCGGTGTGCTCACGACGCTGTTTGCCTGGAGCTCGGGCGTCCTGACGGCGGTGATGGACAATGTGCTGGCCGTGGCAACATTTGTGCCGATTGTCTCGGATGTGGCCCGCGTGGGGCTCAATCCCTTTCCGCTATGGTGGGCCATGCTGATGGGCGGGACACTCATGGGGAACGCAACGCTGATCGGTTCGACCGCGAATATCGTCGCCGCTGGGATGCTAGAGCGGCGCCAGCTCGGAACCATCACATTTGCTCAGTGGGCTAGGGCGGGTCTACTGGTTGCGGTTCCGACGCTGCTGGTTGCGAACCTGCTGCTCGTGGCACAACTGTCGCTCATGCCGCACTGAGGTTGGCCGGAAATTTCTTGCTTTTTCCATTCGCGCACGTACACTGAAAGCACTGCGAAGGGTCTAAGAAGGCAGCGCATGCTCCTTCTTAGAGGAGTTGTCGGTGGTCGGGCCGCCATCCGAGGAAACAACGGATGGCGGTTTCTCGTTTTTCTGTGGCAGTGAAGCTGAGAGGAAATCGGCTCGGAGCCAAAGAGTACGTGGATCAGTACCTCCTCAAGCATGAGTTCGTGAAGCGGCTCCACAAACGGTATGACCAAGAAAACATTACGATTCCGTTTCCCATCCGCACGATCCACATGCAGCACGCCGAGCGGTCTCAGGCGCCACCTGCCGCTGATTCGCGCTCAGGCCAACGGACGGAGGTGACGCATGGCTGACTTCGAGTCTCCTGAGGACATTTTGAAGAGCGTTCAAGTCCAACGCTGGCTGAAAGGGCTGCCGGCGATCATCGTGTTGGTCCTGCTGCTTGCGGCGGCCCTGACGTCGTTTTACTCGATCGGTCCGGATGAAGCGGGGGTGATCTTGCGATTTGGCAAGTACGTGCGGACGACGACGCCGGGCCTGCACATGAAGATCCCGTTGTTGGTGGAGCGGGCCATCCCCATCAAGGTCAAGCGCATCTTCAAGGAGGAATTCGGGTTTCGCGCGGAGGCTCAAGGGGCGCGCCAGACCCGTTCCGACTTCTACCGGGACGAATCCCTGATGCTCACCGGGGACTTAAATGTCCTGGAGATCCGCTGGATCGTCCAATTCCAGATCAAGGATCCGGTGCAGTTTTTGTTCCGGGTCCGGGATCAGCGCGAAACCCTCCGTGACATCTCCGAGGCGGTCATGCGGCGGGTCACCGGCGACTACTCGGTGGATGAGGTCCTCACGATCAAGCGGGCCGAGATCGACGTGCAGGCGCAGGAGGAGCTCCAGCGGATCCTCGATAGCTATGGGGCAGGCGTGCAGATCGTCACCGTGAAGTTGCAGGATGTCACTCCGCCCGAGCGCGTGCAGCCAGCCTTCAACGAGGTCAACGAGGCTAAGCAGGAAAAAGAACGAACGATCAACCAGGCGTGGGAGGCCTACAACAAGGTCATCCCAAGGGCCAAAGGCGAGGCTGAGAAGACGATCCGCGAGGCGGAGGGCTATGCCGTGGACGTGGTCAATCGCGCCAAGGGGGAGGCGCAGCGCTTCCTGGCCACCTGGGAGGCGTACCGCCAGGCCCCGGAGGTGACCCGCAAGCGCCTCTATCTCGATGCCATGGCGCAGGTGCTGGCGACCTCGAAGCAGAAGTACATCATCGATCCCAGCCAGCAGGCGCTCCTGCCGTTCCTGCAGCTGCAGAAGGGAGGAGCGGAGTGATGGCGCGATTCATCTCTGGGCTGCTCGTGCTCGTCATCCTCGTGGCCCTGGTGCTGGCCGGCGGGGTGTTCTACGTGGTCACCGAGGCTCATCAGGTAGTCATTACCCAATTCGGGGAGCCGATCGGAGCGCCGATCACCGCGGCCGGCTTGCACCTCAAGCGCCCGTTTATCCAACAGGCGAACTACTTTGACAAACGGCTCATCGAATGGGACGGGCTGCCGACGCAGATTCCGACCAAGGACAAGAAGTTCATCTTGATCGATGAGGTGGCCCGCTGGCGCATCACCGATCCGCTGCTCTTCATGCAGACGGTCGGCAGCGAGCTTGGCGCCATGGCCCGCTTGAACGACATCATCGGCTCCGCCACCCGGGACGTGGTCACCGGCCACATCCTCCAGGAGGTAGTGCGGTCCTCCAACCGGCTGCTGGATGAACCCATCGAGACGGGAGAAGACATCATCCTGCCGGCTGAAGTCGGCGAGCGGATCGAGAAAGGCCGCGATGAGCTGACCCGTCTGATCCTGGCGCGGGCGTCTGAACTGGTCCCCAGCTACGGGATCGAGCTGGTGGACATGCGGGTCAAGCGGATCAACTACATCGAGGAGGTCCGCCAGAAGATCTACGACCGGATGATCGCCGAGCGCAAGCAAGCCGCCGAGAAGTCCCGCTCGGAAGGCCAGGGCAAGCGGGCCGAGATCGAGGGCCAGATGGAGAAGGAGTTGAAGCGGATCACTTCCGAGGCATATCGCACGGCGCAGGAGGTGAAGGGCCAGGCCGATGCCGAGTCAACCGCGGTCTATGCCGAGGCGTTCAACAAGGATCCCGAGTTCTACACGTTTTTGAAGACGCTGGAGACCTACCGCGCCACCGTGGACGAGCACAGCACGCTGATCCTCACGACCGACAGCGATTACTTCCGCTACCTCAAACGGCTCTCAGGCGCCGCTTCGAAGTAAACGGCGCACGCCGAAACGCCGCCATGGCAGCGAGCGGGGACATCGGCGAGGAAGAGCCGGAGTCGTGGCGGCCGCCGGTCGCCTGTCCGAACTGTGGCCTGACGCAGACGCGGTTCGTGGGGATGCGCTACGAAGTCTTGGTCTACGAGTGCGGGGTGTGCGAGGCGCAGTTTGAGGTGGACGAGTAACCGCCCTACGGGTGGGTACCACGAACAACCAGGAGCACGCAGATGATGCGAACCGCCAATCCGGCGTTAGGGGCTGGGACGTTTATCGGCGCGCGCGGCATGGTCTCGGGCGCGGCCATGAGCATCCAGGGCACCGTCAACAAAACCGCGGTGCTCCTGGGCCTGCTGCTGGTGACCAGCGCGTGGGTGTGGGGCAAAGCCTTCATGGGCGTTCCCGTGCAGGGCTTCATCGCCCTGGGGGCGTTAGGCGGGCTGGTCGTGGCGTTCGTGACGATCCTCAAGAAAACGTGGGCGCCGCTCACAGCCCCGCTCTATGCCGCGCTGGAAGGGCTCGCGCTGGGTGGCATCTCGGCGATGTTCGAGGTCAGCTACCCCGGCATCGCGATGCAGGCGGTGACGTTGACCTTCGGCGTGCTGGCGGCGCTGTTGATCGCTTACACCTCCCGCCTGATTCCGGTGACGGCCAACTTCCGCCTCGGGGTCGCCGCGGCCACCGGCGGGATCATGCTCGTCTATCTCGCGAGCTTTGTCCTGGCCTTCTTCGGCATCTCCATCCCATTTCTTCATGACAGCGGCCCCATCGGCATCGGGATCAGTCTGTTCATCGTGGTGGTGGCCGCGCTCAACCTGGTGCTGGATTTCGACTTCATCGAGCAGGGCGCCCGGAACAATCTCCCGAAGTATATGGAGTGGTACGCCGCCTTCGGCCTGACGGTGACCTTGGTGTGGCTGTACCTCGAGATCATCAGGCTCTTGGCGAAGCTGCGCAGCCGCAGGTAGACTCTTGAGCAGAGAGGCTTGCCTCCATCGCGGAGCTCAACATCGGCAAGCTGTGCGCGGTGTTGGATCGGACATGGGATTTGCGCAAGGAGGTGCGCAAGCATCTCGAGCAGAAGGTGCCGCTCCTGCAGGCGCGCGCCAAGCGAACGAACCAGATCCTCTGCGAATTGCTGCGCTCCCTCACCCCGTCCTAAATGGAACCACCAATGCATCTTAACATTCAGGGGGGTTCCATTTAAATGCGCCCCATCATGTTAACGTGCATTCTTGGGCGCATTTAGTTCACCATCCACTCTCCTAACGACTTGCTCTGACATCGATGCCTTTGGTAGACTTCTGGCATGCCGCTGTTCGTCATCGCGCTTGCGTCGTGCGGATTGTTTCTGGCCGGCTATCTCCTCTATGGACGGTGGCTGGCCAGACGCTTTGAGCTCTCCCCCAGCCGACCCACGCCGGCCTGCGAGCTCAACGACGGCGTGGACTACGTGCCCGCCAAAGCCCCGTTCCTGCTCGGTCAACATTTCTCGGCGATCGCCGCGGCCGGTCCGATCGTCGGCCCGATCCTCGCCGGGCTGTGGTTCGGATGGCTGCCGGCCCTGCTGTGGATCGTCTTCGGGGCGATTTTCTTCGGCGCGGTGCACGACTTCTCCAGCCTCGTCGGCTCGGTGCGTCATCGCGCGCGTTCGATTGTGGAAATCGTCCGCGACCAGCTGGGCCCGAAAGCCCACGGGTTGTTCATGGGCTTCGTGTGGCTGTCCCTGCTCTACGTGATCATCGCGTTTACGGATTTGACGAGTGGCTCGTTCGTGGAAGCGACCTACGGCGGAGGGGTCGCCGCCTCCTCGGCGATGTATCTCGCTGCCGCGATGGCGATGGGATTCTCCCTCTATAAGCTGCGCCTGCCGCTGTGGCTGGCGACGTGCGTGTTCCTGCCGCTGGTGGGAGCGATCATCTGGCTCGGCCAATCCATCCCGCTGACCTTGCCAGCGCTCGGTGGGGTGCGCCCGCAGGTGCTCTGGAACGGAATCATCCTCACCTACTGCCTGCTCGCCTCGATCGCGCCGATGTGGCTACTCCTGCAACCGCGCGGGTATCTCGGGGGGTTCTTCTTGTACGTCGTGCTGGCCGCAGGTGTGGTGGGCCTCTTCCTCGGGGGCGAGCGCATTCAGTATCCGGCGTTCCTCGGATGGACGAGCCAACGGGGGCTCCCATTGTTCCCCATGTTGTTCGTCACGATCGCCTGCGGGGCGTGCTCCGGTTTCCACGGCATCGTGAGCTCAGGCACGACGTCCAAGCAGATCAGCCGGGAATCAGACTGCCGGTTGGTGGGCTATGGTGGGATGCTGCTGGAAGGGTTGGTTGCCGTGATCGCGCTGGCCACGCTGATGCTGCTGGCTCCGGGGGATCCGACGACCGCCCAATCCCCCGACCGGATTTACGCCAATGGCCTGAGCCAATTCGTGGCGCGCTTCGGGGTCAACCGGGATTTCGCCCGGTCGTTTGCGCTCCTGGCGTTTGCCACGTTCATCTACGACACGCTGGATGTGGCGACACGATTAGGACGCTATGTCTTCCAGGAGCTGACTGGCTGGACCGGATGGTGGGGACGGGTGGGCTCGACGCTGTGCACCCTGGCCCTGCCGGCGGTGTGCGTGAGCTTGACCATCCGAGACGCCTCAGGCCAGATCGTGCCGGCGTGGAAGGTGTTCTGGACGATCTTCGGCACCTCGAATCAACTGCTGGCCGCGCTCACCCTGTTGACCATCACGGTCTGGCTGAAACGAAGTCGCCGTCCCTGGTGGCTGACCGGGATTCCTGCCGCCTTCATGGTGACGATGACGCTCTGGTCGCTGGTGCTGACGATCAAGCCCTGGGTGAGCACGCTGCTGCAGGGCCGAGGCGCCTGGGATTGGATCGGCGTCATCGCCCTGGTCTTGCTGGGACTGGCGGTGCTGGTGGTACGGGAAGCGCTCGTGCACCTGGCACGTCACGGATCGCGTCCTGAATAATCTGCTCCACATCCGTAGGCGTCACCCCGTCATACCACACACCGTCCGGAAACACCATCACGTTGGGCCCCTTCGCGCAGAGATCTTGGCATCCTGATTTGCTGACCCGCACGACGCGAGACAACCCCAGGGCTTTGATGCGCTCCTTGAGCTGAGCGGCGATCGTCTCGCTATCCCGATGGGCGCAGCAGATCTCGTTCGCAGCCCTCCGGTTGACGCACACGAAGAGGATCTTGTGAAACGGGATCGGGCGGGATTCCATGCTTAGAGGGGTCGGCGGGCGGCGTAGCCGGCATCGAGCGGATGCCAAAACCGTACGGTCTCTTCGTCCAGCTTCCAGCACAGGAACGCCGGCTCGCCGTCACGCACGGTATAGAAATCGATCAGGCCGAGGCTGAGGTCTTTCAACACGCACCCCAGTTCCTCAAGCTGCTGGAGGGCGGAATGGAAGGCTTCGATCAGTTGGAGCTGATGCCGGGTCAGCTTCTCGATGTGATGGCGCAGGTCCTGCAAGGGATAGCCGTTTCCTCCGGAGAGCTTGTGCACTTTCTCGTCGAGCTGCTCGTTGGTCGTGACGATTGAGCCTTGCAGCGCCCGAAGCTGCTCGACGAGCGGGCGAACGCGAGGCAGGAGCGCGTTGGCTTCTTCAACCGTGAAGACTTTGTAAGGCTGTTCGGAAGGCAGTAGGCTCAGACTCTACACGCTGAACGATGAGCCGCACCCGCAGCTCTTCTTGGCCAACGGGTTGTTGAATTCAAACCCACCGCCGACCAAACCACTCTTGAAGTCGATGGTGGTGCCATCCAGGTAGAGATGGCTCTTTGCATCAACGACGATTTTGACGCCATCTTGCTCGAAGGTGGTGTCGTAGGTCTTCGGCGTCGCCTCGTCCACGAGCATCTGGTAGCTGAAGCCGGAGCACCCGCCCCCCTTGACCCCGAGACGCAGAGCCAGGTTCGGCTTCTGTTCTTTGGCGATCAGCCGTTTCACTTCCTCAACCGCTGTTGGTGTCAGTGCAATCATGAGCGATTCCTCCTCTGTCTTGTTAGTATAGCATGCCGTCGACGACGAGGCAACGACCCTGCTTCAGTCAGGCGAGCAATCAACGCCAGATCGGCGGGCGGGAAACGGTAGCGCGGTAGCTCCTCGGCCGTCGCCCACCGGATGTCTGCGGTCCCCAACGGCTTGGGGCGCCCACGCGCGATCTGACAGCGATAGATCCGAAAGGAGATCCGGCGATCAGGATATCGGTGCTGCAGACGCCCGAACCCTCGCAACGCCCGCACCGACACGCCTAATTCCTCTCGAAGCTCCCGACGAAGACACGCCTCCCATGATTCCCGTGCCTCTTTCTTCCCGCCTGGGAACTCCCAGTAGCCGCCGAAATGAGCATCGGCGCGGCGCCGGCAGATCAGGTAGCGCTTGCGCCGCTCAACGACGGCGAGGGCGACCTTGCAGGTGGGTACCACGCGCACGTGAGGCAGCGGCCGCATACGGATAACTCCGACACGATCGACGCAAGACACAGGTGGGACACTTAGGGTTGTGTGCCGTGCACACCAAGGCGCCGAAATCCATCATCGCCTGGTTGATGGTGTAGCCATGCCCTGTGGGGATCACCGCCGCAGCCAGGTCCCAGAGACGACGCCGCGTCCTCCCGCGCGCGAGAGACGCTCGGATGCCGAAATAGCGCGAGAGTAGTCGCGCTACATTCGTATCGAGAATGGGCGCGTCCTGTTTGAACGCGAAGCTCAGCACCGCGCCTGCGGTGTACCGGCCGATCCCGTCCATCGCCAGCAGGCCGTCATACGACCCAGGGATTGAGCCGCCGTGTTGCTCCACAACCTGCTTGGCGATCCTGCGCAGGCGCAGCGGCCTGATGTTGTAGCCCAGCGGGTACCACAGCTTGCGAACCTCGGTTGGCCGCGCCTTCGCCAGGTCTTCGACGGTGGGGTACCGCTTTAGGAATTCGCGGTATTTGGGGATGACGCGATCCACCTGGGTCTGCTGCAGCATGATCTCCGAGACCAGAATCTTATAGGGATCATGCGTCCGCCGCCACGGTAGCCTCCGCTGGTGGCGCGCGTACCACCGCACCACCCGTCGCTGGAACGTTCGAATCAATGCGCGCATGCGCGAGGTTCACCACGCCGCCCGACGACGTCAATTTACAATGCGCGAGCCGCTCTGTTAGAATACCAGATGATGGCAGCGCAACCGTATCGCACGGTCGTCGATCGGATTGACATCTTGTCGTATAACGTCCGCTGTTTCCGGCTTCGGCTGGCCGAACCCACCCACCTGCCCTTCGAAGCCGGGCAGTTCGTGATTGTCCATGTGCCGAAGAACGGGGCGGTCGTCAAGCGAGCCTACTCCATCGCCTCGCCCCCGCATGAGGAGGGCGTGGTGGAGATTTGCCTCCAGCATGTGGACGGCGGGGCGGCTTCGACCTTCTTCTGGCAATTAAAAACCGGCTCCCCCGTCACCCTCTCCGGCCCGCACGGGCGCTTCGTCCTCAAGCAACCCCTCACGTATGAGCCGATCTTCATGGCCACTGGAACCGGTGTCGCCCCGCTGCGGAGCATGATTCATCATCTCTTTCACCTGCATGCGACCCAACCGGTGCGGCTGTTCTTCGGCTGCCGGTACGAGCACGGCACCTTGTTCGAGGCTGAGTTCCGCACGCTGGCCTCCCTGCGCCATAACTTCCAGTATGTTCCGATCGTCAGCCGGCCGAAAGAATGGCAGGGCGAGGTCGGACACGTGCAAGACGCGTTCCGCAAGTATATCACCGACTTCACCAACAAAGAAATTTACATCTGCGGCTGGCTCGAGGTGGTGAAGGCGGTGGCCCACGACCTGCGCGCCTACGGGGTGCAGCCTGGGCAGATCCACTACGAGGAATGGAGCTGATGAGGACGCTCACTGTTGGGCATACGCCGGACATGGACGATGCGTTCATGTTCTACGCCATCGCGGAAGGAAAGGTCGCGATGGAGGGACTCCGTGTCCGACAGACAATCGAAGACATCCAAACCCTGAACCGACGAGCCCTCCACGCCGAGCTGGACGTCACGGCCGTCTCGGCGGCGAGCTACCCCCTGATCGCCCATGACTACTGGATGTTGGGCGTTGGGTCAAGCGTGGGGCGAAGCTACGGGCCGGTCGTGGTGGCGATGAAGGGCTACGCGCCGTCTGACCTCGCCAAGTGCCGCGTGGCGGTTCCCGGTCTCCACACCACGGCCTCCCTCCTCCTCTCGCTTGCCGTCCAGGGGATTGTGCCGATCGAGATGGCCTTCGAGCGGATTCCCGACGCGGTGCTCAACGGCGAAGTGGAGGCGGGGCTGCTCATCCACGAGCGGCAACTGACCTACCGCGATCAAGGCTTGCTGCCGATCCTGGATTTAGGGATGTGGTGGCAGCAGCAGAAAAAATTGCCGCTGCCGCTGGGGTTGAACGTCATCAAACGCTCGTTGGGCAAACCCCTCGCTTCGAAATTTGCGCAGCTGCTGCGGGACAGCATCGTCTATGCGATGACGCATCAGGATGAAGCCATGGCCTGGTCGCTTCGCTACGGGCGAGGCATTGATCCGGTGCGCGCCAGACAGTTCGTCAGCATGTATGTGAACGAAGACACCCTGAGTTTTTCCCGTCCCTGCCGGCAGGCCCTGCGCCTGCTCTACCGCGAGGCGCATGCGCGCGGCCTGATCCCGCGCGTGCCCCGTCTCGCGTTGATCCAGCCGCCGACGCGGACCGCGGATCGTTAGGCGTATCGTTGTCGCCTGAACACGTCGGTGCGCGCATTCACCACGCGATCCAGGAAGAGCGTGCCGTCCAGGTGATCGAGCTCGTGCTGAACCGCCACCGCCTCAAATCCCTCCAGCCGCCTGGTCCACCGGGCGCCTGAGCCATCCCACGCCTCGACGTGCACCCGGACGGCCCGGCTGACGTTCCCGGTGAGATCAGGCACCGACAGGCATCCCTCCCGTTGCATGCGCAGACCGTCTCGGGCCGTGAGGCGGGGATTCACCAACACCAGCAGGCCGTGCGACTGCTCGGCTTTCGGGTGGCCGGTCACATCCACCACCGCCACGCGCAGCAGCTGCCCCACCTGCGGCGCGGCCAAGCCGACACAACGGGGATGATGCCGCATGGTGTCGATAAGATCCGCGATGAGCCGCCGGACAGGCGGGGCGTTTGGATCGACAGGGCGAGTGATGGTCTTGAGGAGCGGATCGGGAAACCGTCGGACAGGCAGCACGGCCATGCGCGCGGCAGCTAGAGGACTGTCGTCTCAGCCGCTCGGAGGCTCACCGTGACGCCAAGTCGTCTGCCCAGCGTCTTCAGGCGGCGTTCGAGCCGTGCGGGGTCGAGTCGGTTTGGCAGCTCGACTTCAAGGAGGAGATGGTACAGCGGACGGTTGCCCGTGGTTCGATGGGTCGATAGGTCGGTGATGTTGATCTTGGAGCGGGCGAGCAACTCGGCAACCCGATACACAATGCCCGGGTGGTCAGCCCCGTAGACGGAGATGAGAGAGACGCGGGGCCGCGTCGTCGAACGCTGCGCGGTTGCCGCCAGCGGCTTGAGATGAGTCGCCAGCCCTAGTCGGGAGGCGACCGGTCGAAAGGCCCTCTCCAGCCGCTTCGCCGTCACCAGACCCGGCGCGGAGAAGACCAGCATGATCGCAAATTCGCCGCACAGCCGCGTCATCGCGGAGTCTTCGAGATTGCCGCCGAGCGCGTACAAGACCTTGGTCACATGCGCCACGATGCCGGGCCGATCCCTGCCGATCGCCGTCAGGATCCAGGTTCGCTTCATCCCCCCACCTCCTGATGCCACACCAATGGCGTGGCAATGCAACCATGCTCTGTCTCTGCAAATTTCGCCATCCCCTCGCGCGCTGTCTCGCGTTGCATGGGCTGCCATTGGCAGCCCTCAGGAGGTGGGGGGATCATGACTCCTCCAGCTCAAACCCCATGTCGCTGACCATCTGCCGGGCGGCCTGCGCGGCCTGGCCCGGCGTGGTCAGGTAACCGTCCACGAAGATGGAATTGGCGGGATACAGCGCCAGCGGCTGGAGGGAGCGCAGATTGACCTCGCGGCCTCCCGCGGCGCGCAGATCGCTTTTCGGATTCAGAAACCGGAACAGGCAGAGGATTTTCAGACACCGCATGGGGGTCAGCGCGCGGCACGCCTCCAGCGGCGTGCCGGGGATCGGATTGAGGAAATTGACCGGCAGCGAGTTGACGCGCAACTCCCGCAGGGCCAGGGCGAGTTCGAGAAGATCCTCGTCCGTTTCGCCCATGCCCACGATGCCTCCGCTGCACGTCATCAGCCCGGCCTGCTGGACATTCCGGACGGTTTGGAGGCGATCCTGATACGTGTGGGTCGTACAGATGGCGGGATGATGCCGAGCGCTGGTGTTCAGGTTGTGGTTCACCCACCCCACACCGGCCTCTTTGAGTTGGTGGGCCTGCGTCCCCGACAGGATGCCCAGCGACACGCAGATCTCCAGGGGATACTGGGATTTGATCAGTCGGGCGGCTTCACAGAAGTGCGCGATGTCTTCTTCGCTGGGGCCCCGTCCGCTGGTCACCATGCAGTAGCGTCTTGCCCCGGCCTCGCGCGCGCGACGAGCCCCCTCCATCAGCTGGTCAAGGGGAAGCAGCAGGTACCTCGCAATCGGCGCGGTGGATACGGCGGACTGGGAACAGTAGTGGCAATCCTCGGGGCACAGCCCGCTGCGGGCGTTTTGCAGCAGGCAGATTTTCACCCGCTTGCCGTAGGTGGCTTGGCGCACCTCGAAGGCGGCGCGTAAGACCTCCACGATCTGCTCGTCAGGCAGCCGCAGGATGTCGAGGGCTTCCTCGCGGGCAATCGCCTCGTCCGTCAGCGAGCGCGAGATGATGGAGGACCACTCCATCACGACTCAAGGGCCTGCTTGAGCACCGGGTCGGACGCGTCCCAGAACGAAGCGCCCAAGGCCACGAGTTGTTGCTTGACCGCGCGCCGCTGCTCGGGGCTGAGACGCGCAATGTTGATGTCTCCTCGAATCGCTTCGCCCATGCGGTTGACGTGCTCGGAGAGGCTCTTGTAGCCCATCTGCTGCTTCGAGTTCACGAGGATCTGGCACACCGACAAGCCTTTGTACCGCACCGGCCGATTGGCCCCGTCAAGCTCCAGGGCCACCCACACGACGAGCACCGGCTGGGACTCACCCGCCAGCTCCTGCCGCGAGACCATCGTCACCTGGCCCTCGATCTGGCTGCGTCCATGCAGCGCGCCGGCATCCAACCGAATGCTGCCGTCCGGCGCGATGACGAAGGCCGTCACGAGCGTCTGCGGCGCCATGACCTCGCCCACACCGTTGGAAAGCGGAATCTCCTGTCCCATCCTTACCACTCCTTGATGCGTTCGTACAACGTGGTGCGTTGAACCGGCCGAAATCCCGCTTCACGGATCACGGTGACGAGGTCCTCAACGCTCGTTGTGTTGATAAAGTTGGTGGCGGCGTGCACGTTCTCCTCGAACAAGGTCCCTCCGAAATCGTCGGCCCCGAAGTGCAGAGCGACCTGGCCGGTCTTCTTGCCTTCAGAGAACCAGGAAGCCTGGATGTGCGGGACGTTGTCGAGGTAGAGTCGCGAGAGCGCGATGATCCGAAGGTAACGGGTTGGGTCGGCGTGATGCGGGATCGGTTTCTCGAGCGGGGTGTTGCCGGGCTTGAAGCTCCACGGGATAAAAGCGGTGAACCCTCTCGTCTCATCTTGCAGCCCGCGGATGTGCTCAAGGTGTTGGAGGAGATCGTCGTCGTCCTCGAGGTGACCGAACATCATGGTCGCGGTCGATTTGAAGCCGAGGCGGTGCGCTTCGCGATGGACCGATAACCACGCCTCGGCTCCGCCTTTCTTCGGACTGAGCCTCCGCCGAATGCGATCGGAGAGGATCTCCGCGCCCCCGCCCGGCAAGGTGGACTGCCCCGCGTCTTTGAGCTGTCTGAGCACATCGCCGATCGGCAGCCCGGAGACCTGCGCCATCGTCGTCACTTCCGAGGCGGTGAAGAAATGCGGGGTCACCTGCGGAAACCGGCGGCGGGTTTCGGAGACCAACGCCAGGTAATAGCTGAGGGGAATCTGCGGGTTGTGCCCTCCTTGCAGCAAGACGGTCGTCGCCCCCAACTCAACGGCCCGACGGACCTTCTCCATGACTTGGTCCACCGTCAGGACATAGCCGTCCTTCGAGCCGGGCTTGCGGTAGAACGCGCAGAAGACGCAGTCGGTGATGCACACATTCGTGTAGTTCGGATTCGAGTCGATCACAAACGTCACGGCGGGGTCGGGATTGTGGCGGGAGCGCACGGAGTTGGCGAGCTGACCTAGCTCAAGGAGGGAGGCGTCTTGCAAGAGGGAGCGGCCTTCCTCGCGCGTCAGCCGCTCCCCGGCGAACACCTTCTCCTCGAGCGAGTCGCAGCAGACGGGGCTCATGCCATGGATTGGGACAGTTGGGCGAAGCGCTGGATGGCGCGCTCCTCCTCGGCGCTGAGACGATAGATGAACCGGCTCAGATACATCGTGAGGTCCTCGGCCGGAACGTGCAGGGAGGCAGCCGGTTGGATGACGAGCTCATCGAGGCGACGCAGGTTGACCGCCAGGGTGCGCTGGAGGGCTTCGCTCACCTCCCGCTTGGTGCTCGCGCCGGCGTCCGCGCGGATCGCCCACACGGCGAAGACGCAGGGCAGATGCTGCCACAACCACCATTCAAAGGCGACATCAATCTCAAACGGATAGAGCCGGTTGACGCTGCCAAACCGCAAGGCCTCATCGCCGATCAGCAGCACCGCGTCAGCATCCTGCTGGGTCGGGTGGGCGTGCGGCGCGAGTCGAACCGTCAGGTGGTAACGCTGTTCCAGGATCACGCGAAGCAACAGGGCGGTCGTCGACGTTTCGTCCGTCACCGCGACGCAGGCGCCGTCCAGCTGCCGAAGGGGTTTGCGCGAAAACAGCAGCGCGCTGCCCACCCGTCCCCGCACCGCCACCCCCAGCGGCCCGATCCGCTCGAAGCGATCCTGCAACCGCAGGTAATCCGCCAGCGACATCACGCCCGCCAAGAACTTGCCCTCCTCAGCCATCTGGCCTAAACGCCTGGGCGCAACGTCGACCACCTCCCATCCTGGCTTGAGCGGAAGGCCGGCAAAAAACGGCGCGCAGTTGAGATACGGAATGCGGGCCACCGTCAAAGGGGGAAGAGCGAAGGGGGAAGAGGGAAGTGTACTTCCGACTTCTGACTTTTGACTTCTGACTTTACCGGTGGCCATTGTGGAGCCCCACGGGCAGAGCCCGTGGCACCTCTTCCTGCGCCCGTGGGGCGGAATCCTGAGCGAGCCCACGGCCAGAGGCCGTGGCGCGAGTCGAAGGGTCGCACACCGCGACCTCGTGATAGAGGGCATCGCGTTCCACCGGCACGCATCCGGAGGCTCGGATGAGTTCCACCAGCCGCTCGCGGGTCTGCCGAATCGGGCTTGCGGCATCCGCGGCATGCATGATCCGCTCCTCCCCGATCGTCCCGTCGAGATCATCGGCCCCGAAGTTCAGGGCGATCGACGCCGTCTCTTCACCCATCGTCACCCAGTAGGCTTTGATGTGGGGGATGTTGTCCAGGAGCAGCCTGGAGATCGCCATCGTCTTGAGGTCCTCGATCGCCGACGCCTGGCGCTCGACCACGCGCGTCTTGCCGACTTGATACGCCAACGGGATGAAGCTCATGAAGCCGCCGGTGTCATCCTGGAGTTCGCGAAGCTTCAGGAGGTGATCCACGCGTTCTTCGCGCGTCTCGATGTGGCCGTACAGCAAGGTCGCGTTGGTCGGGATGCCCAGCTGATGCGCGATCCGGTGAATCTCCAGCCACCTCGGCGCGCCGATTTTAAAGGGAAACAGCGCCTTGCGCACCCGTTCGGAAAACACCTCCGCGCCCCCGCCGGGCAAGGCGGAGAGCCCCGCCTCCTTCATCTGCACCAGGACCTCTTCGACCGAGAGGCGAAACTTCTTGGAGAAATAGTCAATCTCAACCGCCGTCCAGGCTTTGATCTGCATCCGGGGGAAGCTCGTCTTGATCGCGCGGAGCATCTCCAGGTAGAAATCCCACGTCCAGTCCGGATGCAGCCCCTGCACGATGTGGACTTCCCGCAGCTCCGGGCTGAGGCGATCTAAGACGTCCTGGATCGTCATCTCGTAGGCGTTAGGGCGTCCCCGCTTGGTCGCGAAGTCGCAGAACCGGCAGGACAGGACGCAGACGTTCGTAGGGTTGATCTGGCGGTTGATCACAAAGTGGGCGCGATCGCCCCATGTGGCTTGCTTGACCTCGTTCGCCAATTGCCCGAGGCCGATGAGATCGCGTGCCTCAAAGAGCTTCAGCGCCTCTGCTCTCGACATCCGCGCGCGGCGCTGAAGGCGGTCGGCTACGCCTTGAAGTAGTGAGGCCATCGTTGGGTGACTCGTGTGACGACTGCCGGATCCATCACGATCGGATCAGGGTATCCGGTCTTGAAGGTGGCATCGATGCCGAGGCGGCCTCGGTGGATGGGCCAGCCTCCGTGGAGCTCCACCTCGGTGAAGACGACGTCGCGGGCGGGATCAAACCGCGTGAAGATCCCCCACAACAGGCTTTCGCCCTCGCGCAGGTCCACGTCGGCGCTGACCGCGGCGATCAGCTTGACGGCGCGCAACGCATCCGCCTGAACGAGCGCCTCCACCACCGAGCGGCCTTCGCCCTCGACCTGGACCGCCACCAGACATCCCCCGATGATGCGGGCAGCTTGGATCCGTGGATGCAGACACCGGACAGCCTCCAGATCAACTGGAGGAACCCCTGGAGGGGATGCCTTCCCGTCGCGGGTGGCATCGAGCACCATCTTGCTGCCCAGATTGGGGGTCAGGCTCGTAAAATCTAGCGTATCAAAAGGGACACCAGGGAGCAAGAGAAAGTCCTCCGCCGGATCGAAATGATCGCGCACGGCGCGCAGCACTTCGTTGGCGTCGCGCGCGTTGACGTCCGGATCCACCAGGATGAGGCACTTGGTGAGGCTCATCTGCCCGGTTCCCAGCAGCCCCAGGGCGGTCTTCATCCCTTCCTTGCCGTACCGCTCCTCAACCGCCGCCACCGCCAGGCTGTGAAACCCGGCCTCGTAATAGGCCCACAGGTCCTTCAGCTCCGGATGGATCAACCGGATCATCGGCAGCAGCATCTCCTGCACCGCGTCGCCGATATACCGGTCCTCTTGAGGGGGTTTGCCCACGACCGCCGAGAGATAAATCGGCTTGGCGCGGCGCGTCATGGTCTGAACCCACATCACGGGAAACGGCGCGGGATGGGAGTAGTGGCCGAAATGGTCCCCGAACGGCCCTTCGGGCAGGCGCTCATCAGGCGGCACCACACCTTCCAGCACGATCTCCGCCTCGGCGGGAGCGACGGTCGGTGTGGCCTTCCCATGCACCAGCGGGATGCGCCGGCCTCCCAGAAATCCGGCGAACGCCAGCTCGTCAATCCCTTCAGGCAGCGGAGCGACCGAAGCGATATAAAGGAGAGGATCTGCGCCGATGATGACCGAGACCGCCAGCGCCTTGCCCTGCTGCTCGGCTTTCCAATAGTGGAATCCTCCGCCCTTCTGGATCTGCCAGTGCATGAGCACCTGATCGCCTCCGACCACCTGCATCCGGTAGATGCCAAGGTTCCGGACCTCCGTCTTGGGATCATGCGTCAGCACCATCCCGCAGGTGATGAACCGCCCCGCGTCGTTCGGCCAGCATTTCATGATGGGCAGCTTCCCCAGGTCGGGCGGTTCTTCCACGTCGTGGCACGCCGCGCGACGCACCCGCCTGGGCGGCATCGACAGCACCCGGCCAACGGTGCGCCATTCCTCGAGCAACCGCTTGGGCCGAGGCGGCATCGCGGCTTCCATCAAGCGCTTCAGCGAGGCCCCAACCTCTTGCGGGTGCCGACCGAGCGCGAGCTCGATGCGCCGCTCAGTCCCCAAGATGTTAATCGCCAGAGGGATGGCCGAGCCTTTCACCCGCTCGAACAACAGCGCCGGCCCCCGTTCCTTGACCACGCGCGTGGCGATCTCGGTGATCTCGAGCTCCGGATCGACCTCCACCCGGATGCGGGCGAGTTGGTCCTCGCGTTCTAAGAGGGAGAGGAAGGATTGCAAATCAGCCATTTACTCAAGGGCTTCGGCTTTCCAAGCAAGCGAGGTTTCGAATCCGAGGAGACTCAGGACCTTCTCGGTGAACTGGCTCACCATCTCGTCGATCGTCTGGGGGCGGTGATAGAACGGCGGGCAAATCGGCATCACGATGGCGCCGGCCTGCGAGAGCTTGTGCGCCTGTTCCAAGTGGATGGTGGACAACGGCGTCTCGCGAAGGCAGATGATCAGCTTTCGCCGTTCTTTGAGAGCGACCATCGCCGCCCTTGTCAGCAGGGTATCGGCAATCCCGACAGCGAGCTTGGCCATCGTCGAGGCGGAGCAGGGCACGATCACCAGCGCATCGAACGGCGTCGACCCTGAGGAAAACGGCGCGGAGAGATCGTCGTCTGAAAAGCTGCGTTTGACATGCTCGGCTAGATGGTGTTCGGTCAGGCCGGTTTCTTCTTTCAGCACGTACCGCCCCCACTTCGTCAGAATCAGGTATTTCTCCGCCTGACATCGCCGCAGAAACTCCACCCCGAAGACCGCCCCCGACGCCCCCGTCATCCCGACTACAATGCGCATCATTCTCTCCATCAGATCTCTATTTCGTCCGTAATCGCTTCACATAATCCCGCAACACGTCCATTCCATGAGCATTACAATACTCGCCACGTTTCTCTGGAGGAAATTCTTTGTCGAGTTGAACGCACCTCAGACGAATTCTGTTTAACTCGGGATCGTGAATTGGAATGCTGGTAAAATCATCCCAGTCCCACTCCTCTCCCTCGCCTGATAAAAATGAGTCAATGATGTCCGCCACTTCGCGTTTTGTACGTTTCATCTCGACAGCCATTCCTGTAGGAAGTCGCCGGGGGCCAGAATGCGCGGCGATTTAATTCGGGCCTCGACGAGGGGGGCAAAGAAATGCCGGCGGTCCAGCGTCACCAGATAGTCAACCTTTGCTTCAACGGCCGCAGCCAGCACTGGGACGTCTTTCGGATGAATAATCGTCTCGTAGGCAGCGAGCGTTTTGGCGGATGGCGTTCGAAGTATGCGCGGGGTGGCAGTCTCTAAGAACCGATGAAACACGCGCAGAGCCTTGCGATCGGCTTTCGCATGCAAGTTGCGCTCGGCTTCCCGCAATACTAGCCGAGATGCCACCACTTGGAGGCGTTTGCGCACCGCCAGCTTCAGCAGGAGCGCCGAGGCCCCCTTCGCAGAATAACAACCAGCGAAATACACGTTCGCATCCAGGAAGACCCGGACCATTTATCGCAGACGCCGATTCACACGGGCCTGCACGCCGGGATCCAGGCGGTCTTCCTCTAAGAATTCCTGAAGACGCTCCTCGGTATAGTCTTCAATGAAGACGTCTTCCTTTCGGCGACTTTCATCGGCCTGATACGCATCGATATCAAGCAGCACGATCATGGGGCGTCCGTTCCGCTTTACGAGATACGGCTCCTTGCGATAACGAACATCTTCCATGACTTCCCCAAAGCGCTTCCGAAGCTCGAGAGCTGTGATCTCCTTCATCCTCTCCCTCCCTGCTACCAACTCAATTCCACTAATATGATTATACTATATAGAATGTATATTATCAATAGATTGGATAAGGAGCGCCGTTATCTCAAGCCGGATGCAACCAGACCGAAGACAAGGAAGCCGAGAGCGGCATTTAAGTAGAAGAAGGCGAACTCTGGGCGGCGGGGAGCGATGGCGTGCTCCCAAATGAGAATGGCGGCGATGGCGAGCAGCCACGGCCAGCCAACGGGTGAGCGCAGGACGTCGCGCTGTAAGATGGCCAGAGCCATGAACGCGGCGGCGTGCAACAACGCGGCAACTCGCAGGGCGCGGTCTTTTCCCATCCGCGCAGGCAGCGAATGCAACCCTTCCTGCCGGTCGAACGCTTCATCCAGGGTGGCGTAGATCACGTCGAACCCCGCCACCCACAAGACGGCGAACAGCCACAGCCACATGATCTGATCAAGGTGCGCCAACGACTGCGCAGTCGCCAACCATCCACCGAGCGGGCCCATCGACCAAGCCAGACCGAGTCCAACGTGTGAGAGCGCGGTGAATCGCTTCAGATACGGATACAGGACAAACAGCGCAACCGGCAGCGGCGACCAGATCAGGCAGATCGGCGCAACCGCCGCCGCACTGCCTGCATAGAGCAGGCCGGCCAGTCCGACGATCCCCCACGCCTCAAGCGGTCGCATCGTGCCGCTTGGCAGCTCGCGGCCCTTCGTGCGGGGGTTGCGCGCATCGATGGCGGCGTCGATGAGGCGGTTCAATCCCATCGCCATCACCCGTCCTCCGATCGCCGCAAGCAGGATCAGGCCGGCCAGCCGGATCGAGGGCCACCCTGCCGCACCCACGACGGCTCCCGCATAGATGAGCGGCAGAGAAAGAATCGTGTGCTCAAGTTTGATGAAGTTGGCGTAGGTTGACAGCCGGGTGCGATGCACGGTCACGGAAGGGCTAGAGAACCCAGGGAAGAAATGGCACCAGGGAGGTGGCGAGGGGGACGACGGATTTGGCGATCTGCAGCACCCCGCCCAGTGTTGAACCGACCGTATGGACCGTCCCGCTGAGGATGCCGCCGATGGTCCCAAGAATCGGCGGCCCGTTGAGCGTCCCCTGGATGGCTTCAACCGGAATGGCAAACGCGCCGATGAGCAGCTGCCCAAGCCCTCCAACAAGATCCCCAAGGGCATCTGCCGACACCGGTTGTGCCGGACCGCTCAGGCTCCAACAGACGGCGAGCCCCATGATGACGACACGACGCGAGCGTCGAATCACCGATCCTCCTCTGGCTATTCTGACACCCCGCAACGAGAGGGTCAAGCCCCCACACCAATTGTTGTCTGCGACAATTGGTGTGGGGGTCAAGGGCTTGCGCGCGTCACGTGAAACGCGCTTCGGGGAATTTCAAAGCGGTCGATCGCTGATCGGTTGCGCACGTTTCGCTTCAGCAGGATGAGGGTGTCGCGGTCCGCAAAGACCGGGGCCCACGCGGGATCGTCCACGCGCGCGATCATGAAGCGCTGCCCCCACGGCGTCAAGTCGTGCCGGTGGAAGACGATCATGTTCAACCCGAACCTCGCCTCCGCCTCGCGCCACACCGCGTCATCCTCTTGCATCGGGATATAGAGCTCCCTGAAGAACGCCGCGGAATACGCCTCCGGCCGGTTGTCGACAAAGACGCGGTGCTCAGGAAACAGGTGGAAGATCAGGTAGCCGCCGATGTCATAGTTATTAAAGATGGGGCCTTCAAGATGCTGCTGCCGGATAAACGCCGCCGCCTCGCCGTCGCCTGGCTCAAGACCCAGACGCCGTCCGGAGGCCGGAGGAAGCGACCACACCGTCGACGGGACGGCGATGACCAGCGCAAGCGACAGCACCGCGGCCAGCGCGAAGAACCGGTCGTTGCGCGGACGGACCGCTCGCAGCACGCCAAGCGCTGAGGCGATCAGCGGCAAGGCCAATAGCCCGAACAACGCCAGATTCCGATAGGCCACCCAGCCCATGGCGCTGACGCCAACGGCGATGAGCGTCTCGGCCACTCCCGCTGATTTCCCCACCCGAGCCCACGCGCCCCCCAGGCTGAGGGCCAGCGCCATAAACACGCCGAGAAAGAGCCACAAGGCGGGCATCTGAAAACGAGCGAGGAGAAACGGGATCGTCTGGTTCTCAAACAACCGGTAGCCATACTCCTGAAAGATCGTCAACGGCACTAGGGCTCCCGTGATCCCAAAGGGATTGAGCAGCGTGGCCAGCATCGCCAGGCTCAGCACGACGGCCAACACGCGCGCCTGTCCCCTCCGTGCGGGCGAGCACAAGCTGTCGACGAGGAAGGCGGCGATCAGCGCCGGGCCCAGGAAAAAATAGCTGTGGAGATTCACCCACACGGCTTCGAGCAGAGGCAACCACCACACCGAGCGTTGTGAGGCCCGTTGGTCTCTGAATCGAAGCAACCGCTGAAAGAAGACCGACGTGAAGAGCAGGCTGAAGGCTTCGGGACGAACCTCAGCCCGAATGGCCAGGAGCGGGAGCAGGAGGATGGAGAGCCACGCGGCGACGCCGACCCCGGCCCGTTCCTCGGCGCATCGCCATGCGATGGCCAGAGCCGCGAGATTCAGCGCGATGAAGAACAGGTGCAGGCCGGCGAACCCACCGAGCCTCCAGATGAGAAAGAACACCATCCCGCTCGCCCAATGGTGATTGAGGAAGGGGTGGGTGGGCTCGGTGTAGGAGTAGAAGTTGGTGGAGAGAAGCTCCGGATGCTGCCAGACAAGCTGGCCGTTCTTGAGATGCCGGCCCAGGTCGGCGGTGGTGAGATTGATCGGCTCGGCGAAAAACAGCGCGCAGTAGCCGAGGAGGAGAACCAGCCAGCCCCACCTCGCCCAGCGAACCAGAGACTTAACCACCGTAGTGCCAGCCGGTGTCTATCAGCGTCAAGGCCGGCACGTCGTTGCGCACGCCGGCCTCCACCACCTCGCCGATGACCACCGCATGGTCGCCGAGCTCATTGGCGATTTCCCGCACCTCGCACTCCACGAAGGCGATCGCGTCATCCAAGAGCGGAGCCCCGGTCTTGCCGGCGCGGTGCGCAACGGTCTTGAGTTTCTCCCCGATGACGGTGGCGGGCTTGACGAAATGCTCGGCGAGCGGCTTCTGCTCTTTGCCCAGGATGTTCACCGAGAACACCTTGGCGTGCTGGATCATGGACAAGGAGTGGCTGTCCTTCCTGATCCCCAGCGCGACCAACGGAGGCGTGAAGGACACCTGCGTCAGCCACGTGCCGGTGAAGGCGTTGAGCTGGCCGTCCTGCGCCACCCCGATGATATAGACGCCGTGCGGAATTTTCCTCAACGCGATCTTCTTCGCTTGGGCATCCATGGCTACCTCAGGTAGGTTGCGAGGAAACGCGCGGTCCGTTGCCAGGCGTCCTTGGCCTCGTTCGAACGATACACCTCAGGATGGGTGTCGTTGAAAAAGGCGTGCGGGCAATCCGCGTAGCTCTGCACCTCGCCCGGCCGTCCGAATTGTTTGAGCCCCTGAGCAAGGCGCTGCGCCTCGCGCGACGGAATCCACGCGTCCTGCCCCCCGTGGAGATAGAGGATAGGCGCGAGGAGATACTTGAGGCTATCGGTTGGGGGGATCTGCCCGTAAAACGACACCGAGGCTTTGACATCGGAGTTGTGTGAGGCCACCATCAAGGCGAACGTCCCTCCCATGCCCAACCCCACCGCCCCGATCTTGATGGGGTCGACACACGATAGCGTCTTGAGATAGCGCGTGGCCGCGTTGAGGTCTTTGAGCGCGTGTTGCGATTGCAGGCGTTCCATCAGCTTCGCCGCCTCGTCGGGGTCCTTCGTCACCTTGTGACCCACACGGGAGTAGAGGTCAGGCGCCAGCGCCACGTAACCTTCCTTCGCAAACCGCTGGGTGACATCCTTGATGTGGTCGTTGAGCCCCCACCATTCGTGGATCACCACCACGGCGGGACGAGGCTGCTCATCGTGTGGCCGCGCCAGGAAGCCCCTGAGCGTGAGGCCGTCGCTCGGGTACGTGACCTCAGCGGTGAGACACTCGGGCATGCCGTTCAGCAGCCGATTTCATTGAGAATCTCATCAAACGGTTTGGCCACACAGGTGAAGATCGGCGTATCCCGCAGGGTGTAGGGGCGAGCCTTGCTCTCGCGCATCGCCATCACGAGATCGAGGAAGTCCTGAGGGTGGTCGGTTTCAAAGGCGAGGACGAACTCGTGATCATCCAGCCCGAAGCCGTAGGTCGTGTGGATCCGCACCGAGGGGTACGTGTTCCCCAGGACGATATGCTCGTCCATCATCGCCTGGCGCTGTTCGAACGGGAGCTGATACCATTCGTGGGTTTTCACGAAGGGATAGACGAACAGGTACTTGCTGTGAAACGGCGTGATGAACCGCCGCGCATCCGCGTGATCGGGATCGAGCTTATCCACGTAGGTGGACCGTTTCGTCATCGACAGATACGCGTGCGGCATCGACAGGTACCCGGCCATCGCCGTCTGCCGAACCGCCGCCGACATCGCCTGCAGCTGCTCAAGCCGGTTGCCCACGCGCCAGATCAAGAAGTCGACGTCGGGCTTCAACCCGACGAGCGAATAGGTCAGCACCATCAGCTGCTTGGCGTAGCGCGTGATGACACCGGCCAGCTCCCCGCCCTGCCTGCGCTTCGTCGAAGCCGGCAGCCGCCTCCACTCCGGATCCACGCGGTAGAACGAGAACCCCACGATCTGCCGAGCCACGGCCTCCCGTTGAACCGCGGGGGCGTGGCTCTTGGCTTCCTCGACCGGTATCGGCATGGTCATGTTCCTTGTCCCTTGTCCCTTGTCCCTTGTCCCTTGTCCCTTGTCCCTTGTCGCTTGCTTCAAATGAGCCGTTGGTACTCTTCGACCGGCAGCTTCCACACGGCGACGCCGCAGAAGCGGTCGCCTTCGGGACAGTACGGACGAATCCCTGCCTGCGACCTCGGCCAGCACGGCGCTTGGAGGTACCGGCCGATCTCCGGAAAACGCTCGGTCACCTGCAACACCTCTTCGCGACAGCTGTTCCAGATTTCCTCCTGCGCCGTGTAGCAGAGCCGCTGCACCCACTTGTGATGGAAGTGCAGCAAATCGCCCGACTCTTCAAACCGGATCGGAAACGCATTGGGGAGCAGGTACAGCGCGAATTCGTGGCTCACCCCTAGCTCGAGCAACCGGGTGATGGCGCGCCAGACCGTGGTCATCACCTCGCCGTAGCAGGCGAGAGCTTCCGGGGTGGCGCGAATCAGGACGGGGGTGATGTAGTCCGGTCGATCCGCGACGAAGTGGGTCAGCAGGATCGGCCGCGAGGCGGGCACCATGCGGTGGCGCTGGTCCTGCGAATCAGCGGTGTGCGACAGTTTCTTCTTAAATGTAAAGTGGGGATGCACCAGGGCGCGGGAGAGCTTGCTGACCGTCGTGAGGGTCAGCGTGTCGGACAGGTAGGGGTTGCGCGCCGGATTGAGCACCAGATCGATCGCCTGCAGATCTGACAGCTGTCCTCTGGGTACGCCGAGCACCGATCGCACCGCCTGCGCCAGGGTCTCTTGCGCGCGCGCCTTGTAATCCACCAGCCTGGAGGTGTGCGCACCGAGCTCCCGGTCGAATTCATCGACAAAGCCTCGGCCCGTCCCGTTGGTTGCCCGCCCCGGACTCTGGCCATCGAGGCGGGCCGGGGATCCGGCGTGGAGAGCCTGGAACACGCGATACTCCAGCGTCTCCTCCATCGGCATCGGATCCTCCGCCAGGGCCATGAACTTCGGATCGACCCGGCACACCTCCTCGACCATTCGCTGCACGACGAAGCGCTGCTCCAGCGGGACGTCAAACTGCCGGCATAGCCGCCAGTAGCGGTGCAGGGTAATCCCGCTGATCGTGTGGTAGAGGTGCGCGTGGGTCGCCACCGGCAAGACGTACCTCGCCACCTCCTGGCAGCGTTTCTTGATGGCGCCCTTCCAGCGTTTGTCCGACAGCTCGCGATGGGGAAAGATCCGCCGATACTCCAGGTTGACCGTCGGCTCCACCAGCTCGCACAGGCGGTGGTAGGCGTCCATCTGCGCGCGCACCGCCTTGAGGTAGATCGACCGGGCGGCGTCTTCCAGCGGCGGGATCGTAAAATGCTCCGGCTTCACCTCGACAAAACGTTGTGAAACCTGCTCGCTGTTATAAAAAGGATGCGCGTGGAGGAAGGACCAAATGCAGTGGCGTGACACGCGCTCAAGGACGAACTGGAAGGTGGGGTGCTGGATCGTCGTGTGATGGCCGGCCTTGTAGATGCTCTCCGCGATGCGGTCCCGCTGGGCGCGGGTTTGGTCATCGCGGTCCACATCGTCCGTCGAGATCACCTGGGAGGAGTAACAGGTGCGCGCCGCCGCGACGGCGAGGTTGTACGGCTCGCGGAAATAGTTCTCGAGCCTGACGATGGGCTCAGGGGTCAAGGCGGTGGTGTGGAGCGTCTCGGGCATGGCGCTACACTTCCAAGATTTTCGGGGCCTGGGTCAGCACCAGACACCCGTCGCTCGTCACCACGACCATGTCCTCGAGGCGCATCCCGCCGGCATCCATGTAGTAGAGTCCGGGCTCAACCGTCACCACCATGCCGGCTCTCAAGATGTCCTTGCGGGGGCTGATGCGCGGCGGCTCGTGGATCTCCAAGCCGACCCCGTGACCCGTCCCGTGGAAGAACCCCTGCATGCGGCCGTCCTGCGGCCCCGTCTTGAACCCGAGCGACTCGAACGAGGCCAGGATCGCTTGATGCACCACCGACCCATCCACGCCGTCTTTGATCATCCGAAAGGCGATCTCCTGCCCCTCGCGCACCGCGTCGAACATCTTGCGGACTTTCGGAGCCGCCTTGCCCTTGACGATGGTGCGCGTGATGTCGGCGAAGTAGCGCGTATCGGCGTGCTGCGGGAACACGTCCATCACGATCGGCTCGTTGGCCCTCAGCGGGCCTGAACCTTCGTTGTGCGGATCGACCGCCTGCGCCCCGCAGGCGATGATCGTGTGCTGCCCGATGCAGTTGCGCTCCAGCAGCTGCATGTGCAGGACCTTCCGGATCATCTCCACCGTGAGGGGCTTGCCACCGATCCACAGCGTCCCGTCGGCCTTGATCTCGGAGTTGCGGATCAGCTCGATGGCCGATTCGAGCGCGTCTTCCGTCGCGCGAAGCGTCTGGGTGAGGAAGGCGATTTCCTCCTCGGACTTCAGCAGTCGCTGCGGGTAAAACGGCTCCGGCTTGGCGACGATCTCATAGCCCCGCTGCCTCAGCCCATCCGCGTGCCCGACGCTGAAATCGAGCGGGACCTCGATCGCCTTCGCCCCGTACGCCTGCAAGAGCTCATCGACGACATCCAGCATCGTCGGTTCCCCGCTGAGCCGTTGCTTGGCCTGTCGGGCCAGGGCGGTGTACGAGAGGACCTCATCCACCGTCGCTTGCGCCTTGGCGCGATCCAGCTCCAGGTCGCTCATGACCAGCTGCTTGCGGCCGTCGGCTTGAACCAAGATGAACGGATCGGGCGCCAGGAATCTCGTGGCGTAGTAGAGGTTGGCGTTTTTCTCGCTATCGGCGATGATGAGTTGGGCACGATTCATGGGAGGCCTCAGTGGACACCCCAACAAGGAGCCTCTATAATAAGGCCTTCCGAATCCCCCCGCAAGAGCCCAATGGTGGAAGCAGTCTGTTTTTATCTCTTCAGCGCAGTCCTGCTGGCGGCCGCGCTGCTGGTCGTCACCAGTCCCCAGCCGATCTACAGCGTGCTCTCCCTCCTGGTGGCGATGTTCTGCTTGGCCTCCCTGTTCGTGATGCTGGGGGCCTTTTTTGTGGCCGCGATCCAAATCCTCCTGTACGCCGGGGCGGTGCTGGTGCTGTTCCTGTTCGCCATCATGCTGCTCAATCTCGCTCCGGAGGCACTCTCGCGCATGCGCCCCTTTACGCTGCGCGCCATCGGCACGCTGGTGGGCGCACTCTTCTGCGTGCAGCTGGTGGGGATGTTGGTGCGCACCGCCTCCGGCCCGGGCACGACGGCGGCGGCGACGTGGACGGTGCGGGAGGTCGCGCGCCTGCTCTTCACGACGTACCTGCTGCCGTTTGAACTGACGTCCTTCCTCATCCTCGCGGCCATCATCGGCGCGATCACCCTCGCCCGCGTCACGCGACACGATCAATGACCCCGACCTATTCATTCCCTCGATGATCACCCTCAATCACTACCTCGTCCTCAGCGGGGTGCTCTTTGCGATCGGGCTCGTCGGGATCATGACGCGGCGCAACGTGCTGATGATCCTGCTGTGCATCGAGCTGATGTTCAACGCGGCCAACCTGTCGTTTGTCGCCTACGGTCGGGCGCTGGGGGATCTGAACGGGCAGCTCATCGTGCTGTTTGTGATCACCGTTGCGGCGGCTGAGGTCACCGTGGGACTCGCGATTGCGATCCTGATGTCCCGCCAATTGAAGACGCTCAACGTCGATGAGGTCCGCCAGCTCAAATGGTAGCCCAGCCTTCAGCCTTCAGCCTTCAGCCTTCAGCCGTTTTCTGCGCGTGGACCCTGTTGCTCAGCCCGCTCGTCTCGGCGCTGGGGATTCTCCTCTTCGGGATCTCCCGACGGCGGTTGAGCGCGCTGCTCGCCAATGGGGGGCTGCTGCTCTCGTTTGCCTGCGCGCTGTCGCTGTTCGTCCAAGCGCGCAGCGGAGGCCTGACCCTGCCGCTGGAGCTATCGGTGACATGGATCGGGCTGCCGGACTTCTCCATTCCGTTCGGGGTGCTCATCGACCGGCTCTCCCTGCTCATGTCGCTGGTGGTCACCGGCGTGGGCAGTGCCATCTTCCTCTATTCCATCGGCTACATGGCGGATGACGCCGGCTACAGCCGGTACTTCGGACTGCTGTCGCTGTTCGCCTTCTCCATGCTGGCGATCGTCCTGGCGACCAACTGGATCGAGCTGTTCATCGGCTGGGAGCTAGTGGGGTTCTGCTCCTACGCGCTCATCGGCCACTGGTACGAGAAACCCGCCGCCGCTGAGGCCGGCAAGAAAGCGTTCATGGTCAACCGCGTCGCGGACTTCGGCTTCCTGCTGGGGATTGTCTGGCTGTGGGCCGTCTCAAGCCCGATCGCCGCTGAGCGCAGCGTGCAGTTCCAGACGCTGTACCAGCGGCTTCCGCACCTGATGGAGCTGGGGTGGCTGTCCCCTACGGCGCTGACGGGGATCGGGCTGTTGCTGTTCTGCGGGGTGCTGGGCAAGTCGGCGCAGTTTCCGCTGCACGTGTGGCTGCCGGATGCGATGGAAGGGCCCACGTCGGTCTCCGCGCTCATCCATGCGGCCACGATGGTGGCGGCCGGGGTCTACATGCTCTGCCGGACCTTCTGGCTGTTCGAGGAGTTGCGCACCGTCTTGACCGTGATCGCGTGGGTCGGTGGCGCGACGGCGTTTCTCTCGGCGTGCCTGGCCATCGTGGAATCGGACCTGAAGCGCATCCTCGCGTACTCGACGCTGAGCCAGCTTGGCTACATGGTGATGGCGGTGGGGTTGGGCGGGGCGGGCGCGGGCATGTATCACCTCACCACGCACGCGTTTTTCAAGGCGCTGCTGTTCCTCAGCGCCGGCAGCGTCATCCACGGCACCCACCGGCAGAACATCTGGGAGCTGGGGGGACTGTGGACGTCGATGCGATGGACGTCGCTCTCGTTTTTCGTCGGCGCGCTGGCGTTGTGCGGCGCGCCGGGCTTGAGCGGTTTTTTCAGCAAGGATGCCATCCTCGCGCTCGCCCATGAGCACAACGCCTCGCTCTACTGGTTGGGGACGGTGACCGCGGGTTTCACCGCGTTCTACACGGCGCGGGTGTGGTGTGTGGCGTTTGTGGGCAAGGCCGTCAGCCCTGCGGCTGACGGCACTTCCTCGCCAGCAGGGATGGTGCCGGCTCGGTCGCCCGCCCACGGATTGCATCCGCACGAGTCTCCGACGATCATGCTCGTTCCGCTGGCGGTGCTGGCGGCGCTGTCCATCGTCGGCGGTTACCTCGGCATCCCGGCGTTTCTGGGTGAGCAGGCGGCCGAGCTGCATTGGGGCATCGCCGGGACCTCCCTGGTGGTGGTGGCCATCGGCGTCGGGCTGGCATGGTTGATCTACGGCACGCGCTCAATCTCACCGTCGAAGATTGCGCAGACGTTCGGCCCGGTCTACCGGCTGCTCCTTCGGCACTACCGTATCGACGACGCGTATGCCTGGTATGTGGATCGGATTCAGCAGCGCCTCATCGCCTCCGCCTGCGCGCTGTTTGAGCGGTTCGTCATTATCGGCTTGGCGGTCAACGGCACGGCGTGGACGACCAAGACGGCCGGCCGGTTGCTGCGCTTGTGCCAAACCGGGAAGGTGCAGCAGTACGTGTTGGTGTTTTTTGTGGGAGTCGTCGCGTTGCTGTATCTGGCGAACCATCCATGATGAGTCCGCTGCTGATGATCCTGCTGGCGCCGGCGATGGGCGTGATGCTGTTGCTGTGGCTCCCCCGGCAAGAGATCCGCCTCATCCGGCGGGTGGCGGTGGGGGCGACCTTCATCCCGCTGCTGACCGCGCTGTGGGTGGTGACGAATTTCGACCGCTCCTCCGGTGGATATCAGTTCCACGTGGAGGTGCCGTGGATCGCCGCGCTGGGCGTCGGGTTTCACCTCGGGGTGGATGGGATCAGCGCCGTGCTGGTGCTGCTGCATGCGATCTGCGCCTTCGCCGGCGTGCTGATCTCGTACGCCATCAAGGAGCGCGTGAAGGAATACTATCTCTTCTACCTGCTGCTCATCACCGGCGTGTTCGGGGTGTTCCTGTCGCTGGATCTGTTCTTCTTCTACTTCTTCTACGAGATGGCGGTGATCCCGATGTATCCGCTCATCGGCGTCTGGGGCAGCGATACCAAGGAAGGCGGCCGGGTGGTGTTCTCGAAAGAATACGCCGCGATGAAGCTGACGATTTACCTCACCTCCGGCGCGGTGCTGGCGTTGATCGGACTCTTGTGGCTGTACGTCAGTTGCGGGGCGCAGACCTTTGACGTGGTCGCGCTGGAGGAGCATCTGCGCGCCCATCCGCTGGACGCCCGGTTGCAGTGGTGGATCTTTCCCCTGCTGGCGGTGGGCTTCGGGGTCATCGCGCCGCTGTGGCCGCTGCATAGCTGGTCGCCTATCGGACACGCCGCGGCTCCGTCGGCGGTGAGCATGCTGCATGCGGCGGTCCTGATGAAGCTGGGTTCCTACGCGATCATCCGCCTGCCGCTGAACCTCCTGCCCCTCGGCGCGCAGGCGTGGCTGCCGTGGATCGCCGGGCTGTGCACGATGAACATCATCTACGGCGGGCTGGTCGCCATGGCCCAGAAAGATTTGAAGTTCATCATCGGGTACTCCTCCTCCAGCCACATGGGCTACGTCCTGCTGGGGATCTGTGCGCTCACTCCGCTCTCGCTCAACGGTGCGGTGTTGCTGATGTTCGGGCACGGGGTGATGACGGCGCTCGCCTTCGCGCTGGTCGGCCACATCTACGACGAGACGCACACGCGCTCCCTGCCGGAGCTGGGAGGGCTGGCGAAGCGCCTGCCGTTCATCGCCACCTGCGGGGTGATGGCCGCCATGGCGTCCAGCGGCCTGCCGGGATTCGCGAACTTCGTGGCGGAGATGATGGTGATCTTCGGGTCGTGGGATCGGTACCGTCTGCAGGCGGTGCTGGCGGTGCTGGGGATCGTGATCACCTCGGTGTACATGCTGCGGATGGTGCGCGGGGTGTTCTTCGGAGGCGCCAACGAGAGCCTCGCCCACGCGAAAGACGCCGCCACCCCGTTTGCCCGCCTCCCGTATGTGGTGTTGATCGCAGCACTGTTGATCGTGGGATGCTGGCCCAAGCCGCTGGTGCGATTGATTGATCTCTCCACGCGCCCGCTCGTCGCGCGCACCCTGGCACCCGCGCAACCTCTCGAAGTGCATATAGCTAAAGAGCAGACCTCGATTACACAGATTGTTAGATGATTACATCTTCTACAGATGAATTGGCCGGTTGTCGCGATTGAGCTTGCCGTCTGCGGCTGGATCGCCGTCCTGCTGGCGGGCGATGCGCTGCTCACCCCCCGGTTCGCGGGGCTGGAACGCGGCAAGCGCCAGCGCCGGCTGTGGAGCCTGGCGATGCTGGGGATCGGGGTGCTGGCGTGGGTGCTGGGATGGCAATCGCGTTGGCTCGGGCAGGCCTTCGGACCCATGTTTCTCTTTGATGGGTTCGCCTTCACCTTCAAGTGGCTCTTCCTGATTACCACCGCGGTCGTGATCGCCATGATGCGCCAGGCGAACCCGCTGGCCATCACCCACCTTGGAGAATTCTACCTCTTGATCTTCTCCGCACTGCTGGGGATGCTGGTGCTGGCGTCCATCAACGATCTGCTGCTGCTGTTCATCGCCTTGGAGCTGCTGACGTTCTCGCTGTACGTCATGGCCGCGTACGTCAAGACTGATCCCCGCTCCATCGAAGCCGGTATGAAGTACCTGATCATGGGCTCTGTCTCCTCGGGGTTCCTGGTGTACGGCATCAGCTTGCTCTACGGCGCGGCGGGCGGCACAGGATTCGAGGCGCTCCGCGCGCTGTTGGCCTCCGGCCCGGCCGGCCCGAATGTGCTCGCGGGGTTGTTCCTGGTCTTGGCGGGATTGGGATTCAAAGTGGCGGCCGTGCCGTTTCATCTCTGGGTGCCGGATGTCTACGAGGGTGCGCCCACCCCGGTGGTGGCACTCCTGTCGGTCGGCTCGAAGATGGCGGGGATGATCGTCCTGCTGCGCCTACTCTACTCGGTGGCCTTGCCGGTTGCGGCGGTGTGGACGGCCGTGCTCGCCGCGCTCTCCGCCGCGACCCTGCTGTACGGCAACCTCGCCGCGATCCCGCAGACCAACGTCAAGCGGCTGCTCGGCTATTCCTCCATCGGCCACGCAGGATATCTGCTGATGGGGCTGTGCAGCGGGTTGCTCTCCGGCGCGCAGGCGGTGGGCTTTTACCTCCTGGCGTACCTGGTCAGCACCCTCGCGGCGTTCTTCGTCGTGATGATCGTCCCCGGCGACTCGCTGGAGGAGTACAACGGTCTCTCGCACCGCTCGCCCTTCTTGGCGGCGGCGATGTTCGTGGCGCTGTTGTCGCTGGCCGGCGTGCCGCCGCTGGCCGGATTCGTCGGCAAGCTGCTCGTGCTGCTCTCGGCCGTCGAGAGCCATCGGCTCTGGCTGGCGGCGATCGGTGGCCTCAACGTGGCGATCTCGCTGTACTACTATCTCTGTGTGGTGCGGCGCATGTACCTGCTGAAGCCTGCGTCTTCGAAGCCGATCGCGGTGGACGGCATCAGCCGGGCCGTCCTCTTCCTGTTGCTCCTTGGCATCGTCATCATCGGCACCGTGCAGGAGCCGTTTCTCCGTCTCCTCTCCTCGGCCATAGCGTTTTGATTCTCCCCACCCCTCAGCGCGGGCGGCGATCAGGTATACTTATTTTAAGCGTCCTTATCATCCGTTGAGCGTTGCAGTCGCAGGAGGCGACCCGTGGCGGACATTGACCCGTTGCTCGTGGCGGCAAGAGACCATCACGCCAGCGACGTGCACCTGACGACTGGCTCGCCGCCGCTTTTTCGCATCCACGGCGAGTTGCGGCCGTGCGACGGCGTGGGGGTGGTGACGGCGGAGGCGGCGCGCGTGCTGATCGAGCCGCTCATGAGCCCCGAGCAGAAACAACGCTGGAACGAACACCACGATGTCGACTTCGCGTACGAGCTGCCCGGCACCGGACGGTTCCGAGTCAACGCCTTCGTCCAGCGGCAAGGGCCCGGGGCGGTGTTCCGGCATATCCCCTTCGAGATCAAAAGCGTGGCGCAGTTGGGGCTGCCGCAGCAGATCATCCGGTTCGCCACCTGCCGCGCGGGGCTGGTGCTGGTGACCGGCGCCACCGGCAGCGGCAAGAGCACCACGCTGGCCGCCATCATCGACCACATCAACGCCAACCGCAAAGAGCACATCATCACCATCGAAGACCCGATCGAATTCGTGCATCCCAACAAAGGCTGCCTCATCAACCAGCGCGAAGCGGGCGTCCATACGGATTCGTTTGCCAGCGCGCTCCGAGCGGCTCTGCGGGAGGATCCTGACGTGATCCTGGTCGGGGAGATGCGGGACCTGGAGACGATCGAGCTCGCACTCACCGCCGCGGAGACCGGCCACCTGGTGTTCGGCACGCTGCACACCAACAGCGCCTCCGACACGGTGGACCGGATCATCAACGTCTTTCCGGCTGCCCAGCAGCCGCAGATCCGTCAGGTCCTCTCGACCGTGTTGGTCGGGGTTGTGGCGCAGAACCTGCTGAGGCAAGCGAATGGCCAGGAACGCATCGCCGCCGTGGAAATCATGATCGCCAATTCGGCCATCGCCAACCTGATCCGCGAGGGCAAGACGTTCCAGATTCCCTCGATCATTCAGACGGCGAAGAAGGAAGGGATGCAATCGATGGATCAGTGCTTGCAGACGCTCGTGCAGGAAAGGAAGATCACGACGGACGAGGCGCTCCAGCACGCCACCCAGAAGGAGCTGTTCGGGGGGCCGCCCAACCCCCACGCACCTCAACAACCAGGCGCCGGCAACCTCGCCCCCTCCGGAGTCGCTAGGTAGGACGCTCGCGCTTCAGTTGCCTGAAGTCCTCGAGCGCAAGCTGGACAAATTTCTTCGGGGGATCCGTCGGGTGTTTGGAGCCAGGGTGTAAGAGCTCGACGATATCCAGCCACATCCCATCGCGCGAGAAGGCCGCGATGTCGTGCCGTTGCGTGTCCATCCGAATCGCATCCTCGGGACACACCTCCACGCAGTAGCCGCAGTAGACGCACTTGCCCAGGTCGAGATCGAAGCTCTTCGCGTATTTCTCGATGTTCGGATCCGGATGCTCCGCCGGCGTGATGTAGATGCACTTCGCCGGGCAGACCGTCTCGCACAACATGCAGCCCACGCACCGAGGGGTCCCGTCCTCCCGCTGCATGAGCCGGTGGCGCGTGCGAAGCCTTGGAGAGGTCTGCCGCTGCTGATCGGGATATTGAATCGTCACCGACGCTGGAATGTGGCGAAACAGACCCAGCCGATGCGCAAGATGCAACAAGAGGTTGCGCCAGAAGTGGACGGAGGTCACCCACAACCCCTGGGCGATGGCCGGCAAATAGATGCGCTCCCCCCACGAGAGCGCGCGCCGCGTGTGCGCCTCGCGGATCCTCCGCAAGAATTCTTCGCTTAACGTGCTCATCAGCGCACCACCAACCGCACGATGCCGGTGATCCCGATGTTCGCGATCGAGAGGGGAAAGAGCACCTTCCATCCCAACCGCATGAGCTGGTCATAGCGAAATCGCGGCAGCGTCCAGCGGATCGCCATGAACAGCCACAGGAAGAAGGCAACCTTCAGGGTAAACGCCGCCACGCCGAGGAGCGCCATCACGTTCAGCGAGAAGGCATCGGCCGGAAGCCAGGGCACCTGCCATCCGCCGAAGAACAGCACGGTGGTCATGGAGGCGACCAGCACCGTCTCGACGAAATCGGTCAGGAAGAACAGGCCGAACTTCATCCCGCTGTACTCGGTGAAATAGCCGATGATCTCCGGCTCCCCCTCCGGCAGGTCGAAGGGCACCCGCTTGGTTTCCGCCAACGCCGCCGTCATGAAGATGAGGCAGCCGATCGGCTGCGCGACGAATCCCCATCCAAGCGGTGAGGTCCCCTGCAGCCGGATGATCTGCTGCAAATCCAGCGTCCCGTACCACACGATCGTCCCGATCAGCGAGACCCCCAGCGCGATCTCGTAGGCGAGCATCTGTGAGGCCGCGCGCAAGCCCCCGAGTGTGGCGAGGTTGCTGCCGGAGGCCATGCCGGCCAGGATCACGCCGTAGGTGCCGATGGAGGCCAGTGCTAAGACGTAGAGCAGCGCGGCATCCAGGTGCGCGACCTGCAGCTCGATCGTCCGTCCACACACCATGAGCCGGTCCCCGAAGGGAATCGCGGCAAAGGCGATCAGCGCGAAGAACACCGACAGCCACGGGGCGATGGCGTGCAAGACGCGGTTGCCGGTCGCCGGGATGAAATCTTCTTTCGTGAGCAGCTTGAGGATGTCAGCGAGTGGATGCAGCAAGCCGAGGCCGCCGAGCTTGCGCAAGAGCCAGTTGACCGGCGCGCCACCCAGCCACCACGGCACGGTGAAATACGCCCGGTTCGCCCCCACGCGATCCTGCATGAGGGCGCTCTGTTTCCGCTCCACCCATGTCTGGATGCCGGCGAGATTCAGCACCGCAAAGAGCACCGTCCCTGCAAGGGCGAGTTTGATCAGAAGATCAGTGACCATTCGTCGAGGCTAACAAGGAGCCGGCGTCGCCGATCGTCTCGTAGCTCAAGCCCTGGAACGCCGGCTCACGCGAGGCGAGGTCGGCGAAGATCGACGGCGCATCAGGCATGTTGAGCGGCAATCCGAGGCGCTGCGCCAGCTCCAGGAAGATGTCGGAGTCGGTCCTGGCTTCCCCCAGTGGGGAGAAGGCTGCATGGATGCGCTGCACGCGGCCCTGGCAGTTGGTGAAGGTGCCGTCTTTCTCCGCGTAGACGGCGCTGGGTAGTATCAGGTGCGCAAACCGGCAACTGGCGTTGACGTTGGATCCCTGGAACACGACCTGCTCAAGGGGTTTCAGCGCCGAGGCAACGGCCTCTTGCCCGAACACCTCCACCAGGTCGAGCCCGAAGACATACAATACGGAGAGCTCCTTGCGCGCCGCCCGAGCCAGAAGCGCATCGCTGCGAAACGAAAGCCCCAGCGCCTGCGCGCCGCGGGTGTTGGGGGATTTGTCCGCCTGGATCAGAAACTCATCGCTTGAGCCGGGAGGAGGGGCGGCCACCGTGACCTGGGCGATGCCGAGCTGTCGGAAGAAGGTCTTCGCCAAGTACAGCTCTTCGTTGGTCAGGAAGGTCGAGAGGATGACGCCAACTCGATCGGGTTGGTTGGCGGCGGTGAGCCGTTGGATCGTCGAGGCCAGCGCGGCGAACGCCTCGTCCCACGACCCGTCTCGCAGACGTTGGCCGTCACGAACCTGCACGGTGGTCAGTCGATCGTCATCGATCGCATGGTAGGTGTAGCGACCCTCGTCGCACATCCACCACCGGTTGACGTCGGGATTGTAACGTGGTTTGAGGCGCATCACGCGCTTGCCTTCGGCCACGTGCGGACGGTCGCGCCGCTCGCGGTTGGCATGGATCTCGATGTTGCACCCCCTCGAGCAGCCGGGGCAGACAGACTTCGTGGTTTCGAGGTACCAGACGCGGCATTTGAACCGAAAATCTCGGTCGGTCAGCGCCCCGACCGGGCAGATGTCGACCACACAACCCGAGTACTGATTGTCCACCTGCTTGCCCTCGACGACGCCGATCTCTGAGTGGTCGCCACGGTTGAAGATGCCGAACTCCCCGGTCTTGGTCACCTCATCGCAGAACCGCACGCAGCGGGAACAGAGGATGCAGCGCTCCGCATCCAGCATGACGTTGGGGCCGACGGGGACGGCCTTCGGTTTCTTGACTTTCTGCTCATTGAACTTGGGGTCGTAGAGGCCGTACTCCATGTAGTAGTCCTGCAGCCAGCACTCGCCCGCCTGATCGCACACCGGACAATCAAGTGGATGGTTGGCCAGCAGAAACTCAAGCACAGCCTTGCGGCCGTCAAGCGTCTTGTCGCTCGTGGTGTGGACGACCATGCCGTTCGCAGCCGGGGTGTAGCAGGCAATTTGCAGCTTGGGCGTGCCTTCGATCTCCACGAGGCAGATGCGGCAGTTACCCGCAATGGAGAGTCCCGGATGGTAGCAGTAGAACGGCACCGGGCTCTGCGCTTTTTCGCAGGCTTGCAGCACCGTCGTCCCGTCAGGCACGGTGACCGGCTTCCCGTCGATAGTCAGCGTCAAGGTTTTCGCTTGATCCGGCATAAGATCCTCACCTGATCCCGCTCGCCCATGTAGCACCCGATGGTAGCGGTGTAGAAACGCTTATGCATCTTGGAACTACCCGTGACTGGTGACTGGCAGTTTATTGTTGACTCACATTCCGGCGCTATTTCTTTGGCGTCAGCGAACCAATCAATCTCCCGATTGCTTCCGTCGGAAGCTTCTGCCCACCTAGCGTATCGTCATCGTGTGGCAGCAAGCCGGAATTGCCAAAAGCAACAACTGCCTCAACAAGGTTTGCAAGAATAATATCCCGTTGCTCAGGCGTGTGCGCCGACATTACAAAAGCCTCAATACTATTCGCCACTCTTTGTCTGTGCTTGTTCAGGTGGCTCATGTGAATATGGGCTCTTAACATTCTTAGGACGTAAGTGGTGATCGCTCCGACGGCAGAAAGAATAACGATTCTGAGAGCTGTTTGATAGACCGCGGTATGCCACTCGGCTTCCATCGGAAGCTTCACGAAGATGAAGCCAACAGCCACACCGAAGAAAGCTAGCACCATTATCACACTCCAAACGGCCCACAGTTTTATGTCCTTTGACAACCCTTCCTGTGCATCCTTAAACTGCCGCTGGGCTTCCTGAACAGAAATTTTCGCTGCTGTTCGCCGCGCCCTTGTTTCGATCTCCTCAGCAAGTTTTTTCGCCTCTTCAATTGCCCGCCCTGCCTCCTCCTTCAGCGTCTTGATTGTATCTGAGGCTTCTTTGCGAAGAGACTCAACAGTGCGCTTGTACTCCTGCCTAATTCCTTCATCTTCGAGAAACCCGCGCCCCATGACTGCTGCGGCCACAAAGTGAGGAAGTGATTTCTTGGCCTCTTCGAGGAAGGTGTCAATATTCGTCAGAAAGTTTGATCTCTGAGCTATGTATTGGGAGCTGTCTGCCCCGGCCTGGCTGGAAAGTTGATTGAGAATTTGATTGAGGATGCTCGTTATCTGATTGACAGGTTCGTTGTGGACTTGCGGGGCGTATTCTCGTGCTAATTGTCGCAGCCTCGAAATACTTTCGAGCCGCGGGTGGAGCTCTTTTTCGAGCGACTCCTCCCCAAGAGATTTCCGAAGCAACTTCTGCGTATCGACGGCATTCAGCGCGTCGTCCACCTTCTTCAAATTATCCAAATATTGTTGAGATGCCATCTGCTATCCTCCCTAAAACGTCACAAGGACGGTCTTGTCACCAATCGAACTTCAGTTGGGATGTTCGAATTGCAAGGTGCTGTCGAATTGAAGCCGGCAGAACCGACTCCAGGTTGCCCACTGAAACATTGCCCAACTCGTTAGGTTCCAACTTATACAACCCACCGCCATAGACCCGCCCGCTCGATAACAAGGTTTTTAACGGAACCGCGTTCAATTCTTTCCAGATTATTGTGAGGAGATGTGGTTTGTCTCTCAACATTCTCGCTAGATAGGGCTTTGGGTACATGGCGAGGTAGACGTTGGCAATTGTTGCCTTCGAGTGGTTCAAGATAAATCGGAATGGCTTTCCATTACGGCCATTCTCACGACCCATGTAAGTGCATAGCAATGGTGCGGGCGGGCGCATTTCTTGCGAGTACCATGGGAACCGATGTTCGCATAGATAGCGCTTTTGAATCTCTGCCTTTCGTCCTAGTCGTAGATAGGACCATAACCCTGGGTACTTCGCTTTTACCTGTTGTGGTGGGAGGTCACATGACAGGAGAAAGAGCTTGGGCTCTATAACCGGGGCGCCAGCATCGTCGGCTTTAATTTCATCAGCCAATAGATGCCGTGGGCTTGGAAGAATGGGCCATAGAAACCTCCTTGGAATTTGATATCGATAAGTTTGTTCTGCGGTGAGGATGAAGAATGCGTTGCCGCCTGTGGCGATGCCTCGTTTGATGTCAAAGAGGTCTGACAGTTTCAGTTGACCTTGATCCTTTACGGCCTGTATGCCTTCGGATGGGAAGCGAGTCCATTTGTCTGAATTCCGTAAGGCTTCGGCAGGAACTATCTTTGAAATCTTTGGATTGGTCAGAACCCCTCCATAGGTGAACTCTACCCCGTGCTCGGCTGGTGGAGAAGCTTTGCTAAACCAGACCACCGCTGATGATACGAGGGCATCGTCAAACTGGACATCTGCCGGGTCGAAGCGATGAATTTGCAAAAGAGTCACACGGTTTAACAAGAATTCCTTGATCTGTCGCCCATACTTCACGTCCATAAACTCGCTTGGAACCAGCCAACCAGCTAGGCCATTCTCAGCCATCCAACCGTAGGAGATACACAAGAAGTAGCAGTACAATCCAGCTAGTCCGCTGAGCCGCACGCCAGCTACTCGCTCAGCCAAATGGCCCAACCGAAGCTTCGTGGATTCATCTAAATGGTGATGCCGGACATAGGGAGGATTGCAAATCAATAGGTTCGGACGCAGTTCATCTGACCGCGGTGGGAGGGCTTGTGTAAAATCAGCGATACGGAGCCTCAACGGTGTGTTGCCCCAAATCTGGAGAGCCCTCTGGCCGTAATCAGAATCGATCTCATAACCAGCCGCCCACGCCACTCGTGAAGCTGGAAACGTCCTTAGCAATGCTGAATAGAAAGAGCCGGTCCCAAATGCAGGATCCAGAAAGCGAATCTGTTGGTATGGTGGCGACAATCTCTTGGCATGCGTCATGACATCTTCCGCAAGAATTGGTGGAGTGGCAAACTGGCCCAACTTGTTCCGCTCGGCCCTTGTTTTCGAAGAGTCGAGGTCTTCTTGGAGCGTAAGGCGCGTTGTTTCCAACGCGGTAATCGCAGCCGTCATCAAACCCTAAAGTCCAAAAAGAGCCAGATCATCTACTCGATGCTCCCAAACCCAATCGATACCCTCAGCTGCTTCATAGCCCAAGTAGCCGCTATCGAAGTAGCCACACAGAAACAGGACATAGCGAATGCGCTTGCCGTAGGTGCTTCGTAGTTGGGTAATCTTCGTCGCTTCTTCCTTGCGTCTCTTGTTTGTGTTCGTAAAATCCCCCGCCGATTTCGCCTCAACGAGCAAGGGTCTCTCGCCATGCCTGGATCGCTTTGGCATTATGGCGGCATCAACCGGGATGTTCACAGTACGACCAACTTGCCTTACAGGGATGTTCAGACGAAATGCGAAAGTGCCAGGCTTCATCCGATCAAATCGAACTCCCTTCCCTGATTTAAGGTAGGAGTAGCCTCTACCTTCCAACCAACGTCTTATGACAGCCAGTTGCCTCTGTTCCTGAGCGTTTCGGATGATTGGGTCAGCTTCTGCTCCGCACAATCTATCCGCAACGATCGTCGCCGCTCTATGGAGCTCTAATCTGCTGGGCCTCCTCCGACTATCGAACCAAGGAAAGATGTCCTTGTCGAGCAAGCGCAGAATAATTTGCCCCACTTTGTCGAGATCAGCCTTAAGTACTGCGGCCTTCGCCAAGGGTGGAACGCGTCCCTCAACCTCCATGCTATGGATAAGACCGCGCGATACCCCCGCTAAGCCCGTTAAACGGTCTCGAGCAATTGGAGGCGCGGTTGCCATTCGCAATATCGGGAGCACGGTTGGATGCCGACTCAAGCTTTCCGGGGTAATGCTGCCGAGGTTGTCTGTCTGTCGGAGGGACACTTCGACTTGCTTCGTAGCCTGAGCCCGAGTATCACGATATGCCCTCGGGGCAAATCGCATGAACCAAGAGTTGTAGTGGTCCACCGACAAAGCGATGTCGGCTTTCCATCGTTTTGGCTTATCTGAATTGACGGCCATTTACCCCGCCATGAAGCAACGGTTTGGAATCCAACAAAAAACCTCCGCCTTGTGGCGAAGGTTTGCGTTATTTTTACGTGCCAGTTCCCCCTTCAAACGTAGCACGTTTCCTAAATTGTATGGGTTCATGATAGGCCTTTTCTTTCCGGGCGTCAAGTTCCCATAATCGTCCACAGCAACTCACTACTTTAACATTGGCGAACCAATCCACGTTTATTAAAATGCCCGGATAAACCGCCTGACCTCATCATGGCCGCCGACATGGTTTCTTTGCAAGCTGCCTGATGTAGTCAGCGGCCTCCCGACCACTTCGAAAAACTTTGTCACCTGGCTTGGTCTTCCTCGCCCACTGCAAGAGTTTCTCGTAGGCGCGCTTTGGGATTTTTTCTTCCATATCATTCACACGCTAACAGGCAAACCGGCCAACGGGCTCACCACATCACATCGCTTCTCTCGGATATGAAATTCAAACTCCTCACGGAACTTGGTGATGTAGCTCTGGACAGGCCAGGCCGCGGCGTCGGCGAAGACGCAGATGGTGCGGCCTTCCATGTTGGTGGCGATCTGCAGCAGATGGTCGAGATCGCCCTGGCGTCCTTCGCCATCGGCGAGACGCGAGACGATCTTGTGGATCCACCCCGTACCCTCGCGGCAGGGCGAGCACTGCCCGCACGACTCATGCGAGAAGAATTTGGTCGCGTACCAGAGCGCGCGGACCATGCAGGTCGTCTCGTCCATGACGATCACGCCGGCCGAGCCCGCCATCGTGCCGGCGCTCATCAGCGAATCGAAATCCATGTGCACGTCGATCTCATCCGCCCGAAGGATCTTGGCCGAGATCCCGCCGGGGATGACCGCTTTCAGCCGGCGACCTTCCGGGATGCCGCCGGCGCAGTCGAAGATGAGCTCGCGCAAGGTCACCCCGTGCGAGGCCTCGTAGAGTCCAGGCCGGTTGACATGGCCGCTGACACTGAAGAGCCGCGTCCCGCCGGATTTCCCAAACCCCAATTTCGCAAACCACTCCCCGCCTTTCTGCAGGATCGTCGGCACCATCGCCAGCGTCTCAACGTTATTGATGACGGTTGGGCAGCCGAACAACCCGCTGATCGCCGGAAACGGCGGCTTGAGGCGGGGAAACCCTTTCTTGCCTTCCAACGATTCCAGCAACGCGGTTTCTTCCCCGCAGATGTAGGCCCCCGCGCCGGGATGCACAACGACCTCGAGGTCCATGGCGCTGTTAAAGATCCGCTTGCCGAGAAAGCCATAGGCATACGCTTCCTCAACGGCTTTCGCAAAGATGCGCCGCGGCCGCACGTACTCGCCGCGGATATAGACGTAGGCTTTCCTCACCCCCGTGGCGCAGGCGGCGATGATCATCCCCTCGATGAGCCGGTGCGGGTCTTGCTCCAAGATATACCGGTCCTTGATCGTCCCTGGTTCTCCCTCATCGGCGTTGACGACGAGGAACTTCGGCTTCGTCGTGTCCTTCGGAATGAACCCCCATTTCTTGCCGGTCGGAAAGCCCGCACCGCCCAAGCCTCTGAGATTCGCCTTTGTGACTTCGCTGATGATCTGTTCAGGTGTCAGCTCGGTGACCGCTTTGCGCGCCATCTGGTAGCCGTCATCCCGCACGTAGGTCTCGATCAACTGGGAATCTTTGAGGGTGAACCGCTTGGAGACGACCGGCTCCACCAGGCCGGGGGCGCCGCGAAAGGGCCATGAGGAGGCCTGGACCTGCTCAGGATCCGAAACCAGTTGGTCAATGAGCTCAGCGGTGACCGGGCCGAGATAGGCGTCGTTGAGCTGGACGACCGGGGCCTGCTCGCAGGCGCACAGGCATTCCACCGTCGAGAGCGTGAAGCGCCCGTCCGCCGTCGTCTGCCCGGGTCGAATGCCCAATCGCCGGCTGAGCTGCTTTAGGCACTGCGCCGAGCCCTGAAGCCAGCACGACATGTTGGCGCACACCTGCACGTGATAGCGGCCGAGGGGTTGGCGGTGAAACAACGTGTAGAAGGTTGTGACCTCGTGGACATGGGCAGGTGAGACCTCGAGGAGCTTCGCAACCCACCCTTCTGCCTCGGGCGAGATGCACCCCTGCTGTTGCTGAACGAGGTGCAGGACAGGCAGCATCGCCGCCTGCCGGGACTCATACCTGGCGACGATCCCCTCCGCCTCCTGCCTGATCGCCTCCAGCTGACCCATCCTGTTCTTCTCTCTTCTTCACTGGTCACCAGTCACTAGTCACTGGTCACTGTTTTTACCGGTCCAGTTCCCCGCCGATCATATTCACCGACCCGAACGTCGG